>OFHM01000046.1_pt1 | contig 117888 bp, 119 predicted proteins | sample 1521311 | NCBI WGS metagenome assembly OFHM01 (sample SAMEA3504083, study PRJEB24116) | mouse gut metagenome | biome: mouse gut; feature: mouse-associated habitat; material: faeces | place: Denmark | collected 2011 | reverse complement strand
TAAAAAGAGTGTCTCGCCTACGCCGCCCAGCTTAGAAGACACTTCAAGTGGGCGGCGTTATAGACATTAGCATAAAGTGGTGAGAGTATTGCTCTGTAGCGTAGCTTTGCGCAGCTATAGAGCGATGCTCTTCATCCACCCGCTAATGTCGTATAAGTATAGACAGTAATATCTTTAGCTTTTTCTTTATTAAACTCATAATTATGATTAGATTTAGGTTTTTAATAATATATTTATAATATTCTTTTTATTTCTTATCTTTATTTTCACCTAAATATAAAGATTAAATCATATGTAATATCTTTTGAAACCTAATTCTTTTTCTTTAGTCCTTAGGATTAATTAAAGATTTTTATTACTCCTTATTCTTTAGCCTAATTCTTAATTCAAAAGAGTATTACTTAAGTTATGGCTTTAGATTTACTTATTTAAATGTGATTAAAGTTTAAGATTTTCTGGTTTAAACATGAACAAAGCTTTAGGTTTAATGTCTTTTGTATCTAAGCCTTGGATTTTTTATTAAAACTTAAACTTAGTTTTAGATTAAAAGTTTAAAAAATTAAGAAAAAAGTTTGATCTTAAGATCCTACATATATTGATTTTCTAAAAATTCTTGTAAAGACTTTATTTTTAAGGCTTTGAGGCATTTAAGGCTTTGCAGAATTTGCAATGTTAAATGTTTTTTGTCTCCTAATCTATTAAAAACTTATTTTAATTATCGATTTTTTATTTTGCAACTATTTTTAGACAAAAAAATAAAAGCAAAAGCTTTTAATTTGAATTTTATTTTTATTTTTTTGCACCACAAAAAGACGTAAATCCTTTATTTTTTAAAAATTATTAGAGTTACGTTAATATTTGTTTAATAAATTATTAATATCTATTTAAATTTATTTAATAATTTTCGCATTTAAAATAAAACACCATACCAAAAGCTTTCTGGGTTAAAAGTTTCCGCTCTTGGATGAAGTTCTTTATGGAGAGGAATCATTTCTTTAGGAGGCTTAATGCCCATAAGTTTGCGATACTCTTCTTCTCCTAAAAGATTTTTCATGTTATTAATGGTTTCACTATAGAGTTTTTCTTGTTCTTTAGTAAGAACAGGACTTTTATCAGTTAGGCTTTTGCCCCAAAAGTTTATTTTATTTTTGTTATTTGTTTTTAATGCAATCCTAGAGTTAAAGAAAAGAGCAACCTTATTACAAAGTTTTTTTAATGGGCGAATATTTCTTTTTATTCTTTTTTTATTTTTTCTTTTAAGTAAGTTTTTCTTAGATTCGCTTTCCATTTGCTCTTTTTTAAATACCTGACAATTAACTAATTGTTTAATCTTTTCATCTATAGTTCTTTTTGAACAATTGAACATTTTAGAAAGAGTATATCTATTAATATTAATAGAATTATCATATTTAAATATTGTTGTTGCAAATAATAAGAAATATCTTAAATCAATTTCTTTTTTAATAGCCATGGCTATTAATTCTTCTACTTCTTCTTTTTTAAGGTTAAGTTGAATAAAGTTTCTGTAAGTATAGAGTTTAGCCTCAACTCCTATTATCGGATTTTCTCTCTTATTATCTTTTCTGTATTCTATTAATTGTCTTGTTCCATGAAAATTTGGGTCAATTCTTTTATATTTAGCATTTTTTATATTAACACTATGTACACAAACAGGATTATTGGGATATCTTGGAATAATATCTTCATCTAATGTATCCTGAGTTCCAATATACCTAAGCTCTTCTGGAAGCTTTTCATTAATATCTTTTAAATTATTAGCATTAGTTTTAGTTCCTACCTTAGTAGAAAGGATAATTTCTCCTTTTTCATTAACATATATATATTTATTATTTACTAATATATCTATATACCTTTTCATATTAAGTAGACAAAATAAAGACTCATCTATATGAAATTTCTTTTTAATTTTTGCTATATATAAACATAAGCCATTAATATCAAGCTTGCATACATTATTTTTATCACAGTTAAACATAATACTATAAAATACAATACATGCATATGGAGAAATTCTATTAATATGTTCAATAGGAGATACCATAGAAGTTCCGCCTCCCAAAATAATACATGTTTCTGTATTTATTTTCATAAAATGACCACTTATATTGGGGCCTTTTTTATTTTTGTTCATTTTCGAATTCCTTTCATAATAATTTTTAATGTTTTTTTATTTTAAGGGTCTTACTTGGTAAAGATTAAAATTATTATTTTTAAATAATTTTAACGATACGTTTCGGAATAGTGTAGAAACTTATAAACTTAAACAAATTATTAATTAATGTCTTAATATAAAACATTATATGCTTTAGTCTTTAATTAGAAGGTTATAACCATATAGCCTAATAATTAAAAAGTTAAGAGGCATTTGTTTTAATTTTTAAGTTTTTATTATTTTTGATGGGTTTAAGTAAAGATTAAATCTATAAGTTTAAGATTTTACATATAATGGATTATAAATAAGCCAAAATACAATTTAATAAAAACATGAATTATACCAATAAATCTGTAATTACTATAATCTTTTTAATTAATAAATTTAATAATATTGTTTTAAACCAAAGAAAAAAGACTAATCACGATAAATCGCAATTAGTCTTTGCACGTTCTTGGCTTTACAGTATTACTAAGCCTTTTATTTCACCTTTAATCTTTAGATAGTTTTTAATAATATTACCATATAATATTAGTTGTAAATCAATACAATATTGCTGTATTTTTTTATATATAATTATAGTATATACTAATAGTACATATTGTATACTTATAACAATAGTTTTAATATTTATTTTGTTATAGATTTTATACCAGATATTTATCAAAATATCTTGATTTTACTTAAAATCTATGTTATACTATCTAAAGAAAAAAGGTGATAACTGCAAGTCTTTGTTGCAATTTATCATTGGAGTCAATAGTGTTTCCGCACTATTGGCTCTTTTTCTTTCTTCTTGAGCTTTTTGATAAATTAATTATATTATATTTAACAATAAAAAGCAATAAGTATAAGAATATTTTTCCATTATTTAAAAAAATTTCTTCCAGCCTATTAATATTGATTTACAGTTGTTTGATTTTTATGATAAAATATATGTAAAAGTAAAACATAAAAAAGGAGGAGAAAAGGATTTGGAAAGAAATGTTTTAATAGACAATAAAGAAGTAGCATTTGTTGCTAATCATTTTATAAATGAAAATAGAGTTCCTGTTACAATGAAAGATCTTTATGATCAAAAAAATCAGAAAACTGATTACTCTAGAGTCATTAATATAATGGTTGTCTTTTGTCCTAAATGTAAACAAATGCATCCTATATTTAGGACATATCAAAAAGATGGAGAGTTTGTGTATTGTAAAGATGATAAGGAATATGATGCTGATTTCTTTTTTGAACTAACTAGAAAGACACGAGGTTATAATGAGGCACCATACAAGAGTGTATGTCCTTCATGCGGTGAAAATCTAGACAATTATCAGTTTATATTTCTAGAAAAAACATCTGTGGATAATGGTAGTAGAACTTTAAAATCAATTAGAATCTTTGAGCCAAAAGATGACAAGCTGGTTGCTTCTGCTTTTTTAGCTTATTACTATCCTAATACAAGCGCTGGGAAGCTTGCCGTATTACCTATTAGACATCGTTTAGTTTTTAACTACAAAACTGGGCAGACTTATTTTTTGGAAGGCCATGATTTAAGGGGGAAACATCCTTCATGGGATACTACTCCTAAAATTTTAAATGTAACAGTGGGGAAAAATGCTTATGATTATCCTGCACTTTCTTTAATTGCCAGAAACAAAACAGTTATCGCAGAATTAGCAACAAGCCTTCTTAAAATTCATGGAGGTAGAAAAGAGCAGTTAACCAAAGTTGGTGATTTTTCTGATACATCTTTTCCGATGTTAACAATTTATAACAATATTCCTTTTTTTAACTATAATTTTTACTATATGGCAGAAAAGAAGGTTTCTAATTGTGGATATTGGGAAAAGAAAGCAGTAGATCGTTTGACTTATAAATTTCGAATGTTGAAGAAAAAGTATTCAGAAAACGATGCGGTTATATTTCAGAAATATTTGCTAAAAGGAACAAAACTTACTCTAAAAAAAGCAATTAAAAAAGAATTGTTTGGGAATCCTCTTTTAGTAGATTTGTATAAATTTGCTATAGATTTAGGATTTACCAATACAGATGTGTTGCGTTCTTTTATGATTAATGGAGTTTCGTCACTTGCTGATTGTAAGGCTATTATTGAAAAGTCTGATGAAGATTTTAAGCCTATTATTAAAGATTTTGTAAAAGAACTAATAAATCTGAAAGGAGAAACTGGTGCATATAAAGTTCTTATGAGTGAAAGTAAAAATGATTCATTGTCAACATCTGCTGTTGAATCCTACATTAAAGATACTGCCTTGATGTTTTTTATGTTTAAGGAGAGAAACATGGTAAGAAATGAGTATTTTAAAGGAGATTTAAAGAAGATTCATGATGTTCTTTCAAGAGATTACAAAAAAATTAGAGTTGAAAATAAAGAACTAAATTACTCTGATGAAATTTATCTTCTTAATGATAAAATTGATGATTTTTCTTTTATACTTGCAAAGGATACTTATGAACTTATCGACATTGGACAAGAACTTCATATTTGTGTAGGTTCATATGGAGAACGTGCTGCCTCAGGCAAACTTATCATTGTAAAGATGATAAAGGGTAATGAGTATGTTGGTTGTATTGAACTTTCTCCTGATGGAAAGAGTCTTCATCAAGCAAAAGCTTGCTTTAATAATCTTTTGGAAGAGAAAAAAGCAGAGGCTCTAAAAGCTTGGGTAGAAAAACACGAAATCAATACTGATTGTTGTGGTGATTATTCACATATTAAAAAAGGTGAGATTTTGTATGATGAGAAGATCATTTATCAAGGACATTATGATTATGCAAATTATGGTGTTTATGTTGATGGGGATGTTCGAGGACTTTTAAGAGAAAGAAACCATACAAATAACCATGAAAACGCTAATAATGATGACTATATGCATATTCCTGATGATTGGGATGATGATGGTTTTGAAAATTTACCATTTATTTAAAGGAGGGATTTTATGAAATATGATGCTAATGTATATTCTGTTACAAGAAAGGATAACTCTACTGTACTAACTACTATTCTTTTTGATGAGGGCGAAAGGGCTTTTCGATTTGTAAACATTACAAGAAATCATATTTGCCCTTGTAAGTTTAAATCTTTAGATGAAGCTTTAAGCGATCTTGAAGAAAAAGTAAAAGAAGGAAGTGTCCTTCATTATGAATTGATTGGTTAAAATTTTAAGGAGATAGCATAGCTATCTCCTTTTTAAATTCTTTGAATTATATAATAAATAAAAATAAGGATAAAAATAATTATTAATAATCTAAAAATTCTCCAAAACCAAATATGTCTTCCTAAAAATCCTCGGATAACCCAAAATCCTTGTTTGTTTGATTTTTTTCTATTGCATTTTCTACAACTTGCAACTAGATTTTTAGTATCATTTATATTATGAATTCCTAATAAAAATATAAATAATCTTGCCAAAATATAATTTTTCACAGCGTCTATTGCAACTATATGATCTACTTCTAAATTGTCCTTTTTGACTTTTTTTCCACAATAAGCACAGTGATAAGTATTTCCATCATGTTTATAACCTTTATTATGTTTAAAAAATTGTTCTCTATAATCACTAGAGCGACTATATTTTTCTTCTTCTTTAATGATAGTAAGTTTTTTCTTATTACAAAACTTTAAAAGTTCTTTTTGACGAGAATCATCTTTAGTATACCAATATCCACTATATTTCCCTGTCTTTTTAAATAATAACCCTAATTCTTTTAATTCTTCTTTATAAGAAATCGTTTTATTCTTTCCATCTGTTATTTTTATCATAACTAATTTCCTCCAAGATTTTTAAAGAAGTCAATAATTGTATTTAAAAAGTTTTTCACAGATGCAACTATTGTTTGAAATACACCACTAGATTCTAGTTCTTTTGTATAATTTTTAATATTGTCATAAATATTTTTAGCCTGTTCTTTTATAGCCTCAGTATCTATATTTATTTCTGAAACTTTATCCATTAAATCTAGTATGGACTGTTTTGTTTCATCTGTTATTGAAATATTTAATTGTTCTGTTAATTCATTTAAGGCATCTTTTATTTCTTCTTTTGAATAAGTATCCATATCAGCTACTTTTTGTTTTAGAGCAGCAATTAAATTAGCAGCATCTTCTTTTCCTATTTCTTCTCCAAGTTGCCCTGTTACAACAATCTCATTATTAGCAGTGTCTATTGCGTCAGGATTTAATTTTTCACCAGTCATTATTTCATAAGATTTTATAGTTGAGACTAAGGCAGCTGTTCCAGATAGCTTAAATGGACCTGCTATTTTTACATCTACATCTTTAACGCCTGCTGTTATTAATGCATTTTGATACATTTCTTTAGAACAATATGTAATATTAAAAGTTTCAATATTTATTCCTGAATCTTTTTCTTTTTTAGTTAATAAAACAGATGATAAAGCTCTTTGTCCTATTACACTACTAGGTAAATAAGAGCCAAGAAATTCATATTCTTCTTTATTTGTTGTATAAGAAACATTGTAATTCTCAATATTATTTACCCTTAACAGCTCTAAAACTGTTTCTTTTTCTTTTTCAGAAAGGTCTTCTCCTAAAACTAAGAATTGTTCACTATCTGCGTAAGCCGTTGACACAAATAAAAAACAAGTAAATATAATGCTAGTTATAAAATATATCATTTTTTTCATAAATAAAAAATCTCCTTTCAGTTATATACAGTGTAGCTGTGTGTGCAACGCTATGCTACACACTACACTCAACTACGTTGTGTTAGTGTCCTTTTATTAATTATATTTTGTTTTTATATATTTAACAAGAAAAACCTTTAGGAATTCCTAAAGGTTTTAAAATTACACTTTTTCAATTACACTAAAATTACTTTTTAGCTCAGCATAAACTTCTCTTCCTACTGGACCTCCTAGTTTGCTTACTAATTGATTATGTAATTCTTTTTTTGAAGTTGATACTTTAAATAAGTTAATTGCAATATCCTTGTATTTATCTAGTGCTTTTTTAGATAGAATTTCTTCTATTATTTTTGCTTGTTCTTCTATTTTATTCTTTGTTTTCTTTTCTGTATTTTCAATTGTTTCATATCTTTTAATTTCTGTATTAGCAGGTAAATTGCTTAACATGGGATTTTCTTTTAGTGTATCAAATCCTGTATCTTTACTTATAATATTCATTTCAAGATGTGTTCCTCTGAATTTACCACTTTTAATTCCAATAAAATATACTAAATTGAAATCAAGTGCATTTCGTCCAAGTTTTTGAATTTCTATATATTCAACTTTACATTTTGCTTTTTGTATCTTTTGAAGTTGGTTAATTGTAATTTTGTTAGCATTTTTACTGTAAAAAATTACTAAACAATCTTTTGAAGTTAAATTCTCCATTCCTTCCAAACCTTCTTCTTTAACGTTTTCATAATCTACTAAATAATATCTCATATTTTTTCTCCTTTCATTGAGCAGCTTATACTCTATCCTATTTCTCTTTTTTTAATTCTTCGATATAATTAATTATTAAGGAATTTGCATAAGAAGTAAACCTTTTTCCAACAGTATCTACAATTACTCTTTCTTCTTTATAACAATCTTTAATAATTGGTGTTTTTACTAATTTAATTATTTTATTAGTTTCTAATGTTTGCCAATTATAAGGTAATGCCTTTACATCTATCATCTTAAGTATTTGTTTTCTGATTCTAGCTTTTGTTACTATACTAGACACAAGATTTGTTATATTATCTGCATTTTCTAGTGTTTTATCAGTTACTACTTTTATAATATCTCTACAAGGATTAGTTTCTTGATATTCTTTATCCACTAGTTTTAAGTAAAACAGTTTATCTGCCTTATTTAATTTACTCATATTTTTTATAACAATACCTTCTCCTTTATCTGTTCCCATTTCTGTTTTTCCTACAAAAGTTTTAATTTGTTTCCAAGATTCAAATTTTCCTTTAAATAGGACTGGAACATAATTTAGATTGCATTCTTTGCAAATTGTGTCTACTTTTTCTTGAGGTAAATATTCATTATTTACCATAATATCAAAAACATAAAAATCACAATAATATTTATCCTTATAATCACAGTGGTGTGGAGTTAGCCATTCTCCATATATTTTAAGATTAAAATATTTTTTAGGAATTTTTTTATAATTATCTTCACACCAATAGAAAAATCCTTGAAGATGGTTATATTTATTTAACTTATAGTTCATACCAAAAGCTTCAAAACCATTATCTGATACTATTAAGTGAGCATTACTTCCATCTATTTTTTCTTGAATAATAATATCATCTCCTGGAACAAAAGAATATAAAAGTTTTTCTTGTATATGATTTATATTGATATAAGGGTTATCATATTTTTCCATATACGGTTTTAGAGATTCAGTTTGTTTTTTCCATTTTTCTATTTGAGCTTCTTTTGTTATTCCAATTAAAGTATCTTCATAATTATCTTTTAAGGCAAGATAGTTAAAATATTTATTATTTTTTAATCTATTATACATTTGCTCTTGATTAAAAATATTAATCACTTCCTTTCTCCAAAGATTTGGCATAAAACAAACATAATTGCGCCAAATACTGCAATCATTCCTGTTACCCATTCTTTTATCCCAATATTATATAACCTATTTGCTGCATATACAAATAAACAAAATCCAATTACTTTTAATATATTGGTTATTATAAATATAATTTGTTCCTTATTCATATTATTCTCCTACCAAAATCCAAAGCCTTCGTTTTCCCCATTTTATTTCTAAAAAATCAAGATTTTCAAGTTTTATACAAAAGTTAGGTTTATTTCTTCTTACTTCTGATGCTGATTTTGCGATTCCAAGTTCTTTAAGCAGTGTTGGAAGATATCTTTCTTCTGTCCAAAGAGTTTTTTCTTTTTCAGTTCTTTCCCAATCTGCTTCATCTATTGCAAACATCGTTTCTTCTTCTACTATAGGTTTTCCAATAACTACATTTTCAATGTATTTCATATTTTTCCTCCTTTTATTTATCTATTTTAATTATATCACACATATGCGCTATTGTCTATAAAAATATAATAAAATTTGATATATTTTTGCATACAAAAAAGAGTAGTCGCCTACTCCTTTTTATTATATTTTTCTTTTAATTTTTGTTCTGTATATTTTCCTACTAATTTTGATAAGTCTCCATTATAAGAAGCTATTTCTTTAGATACACTTGATGAAACATAAGTGTATTCAAGATTTGTAGTAAAGAAAACCGTATCTATGTCTGGGGCTTGCGCTTTGTTTACTTGAGCTATTTGCAGTTCATATTCAAAATCAGTAACTGCTCGCAAGCCTCTTACAATAGTACTTGCATTATAAGCTCTACACATATCAATAAGAAGTCCATCGAAATAGACTATTTTTGCATTATCAACACCTGCAAGAACTAATTCTTCTTCTAACATTTGTTTTCTTTCTTCTATTGAAAATAGATATTTTTTGCTACTATTATTAAGAATTCCTACAATAATAATATCAAAAAGTTTTGATGCTCTTTTAATAATATCAAGATGTCCTAAAGTTACAGGGTCAAAAGAACCCGCATAAATTGCTCGTCTTTTCATATCCTCTCCTTTCAGTTATATCGCTACACTAAGCTACATTATTTTTTATTTTGAGTAAAATGTAGTGTAAAAAGAAATTTCAACAATGCCATAAAACGGATTTTTTATACCTTTTCTTTCACCTGCCATTGATTCTTCTACTGCTTTTACTCTGAAACCCTTATGATAACCTCCATCCCAGTCACCATATTCAATCTCTCCTTCATTTAAATGATTATAAATTATTCTTGAAAGAATAACATTATCATAATCAAATTGAAACTTTTCCCAGCCTTCTGTATCTTTATAAATATGGCCCAAAACGAATCTTTTATCATCTGTTATTTGATAAGCATTTGGTTCACCACCATAAACACTAACAACAAAATCAAGTACACTTTTTAATTTTGATTCATTTAAATCTCCCGAAATATCTAATAATTGATTACTGCTAAACATATTCGTCATCTCCTTTCAGTCATGTACAACATAAAACATAGCTTAACACAGTATCGCATGAATGGCGTAGCTATATGTGCAACGCTATGTTGTATCCTGTTTGATGTCCTTTATTGTGGTCACTTCATATGGACTAAAATAATATTTTCCAACTAAATAATCAGCATATTCTACTGTTTTTTGTTGATAATAAATTTTTACATCATTACCTGTTATTGGACTATACCAATAATATTTTATATTTTCAGAATATCTTTTATCATCTATTCTGTATTCTTGACCTTCTTTTACTTTTAAATTGCAAAGAACCATATCTTCTCTATTTGCTTCTAAAAATATTCCATAATCTCCACACACATAAATTCTGGAGACTAATTTATTGCAAATAAGAATACCTGATTTTGAATAAATAGGAGTATTTTGTTTATAATTTCTAAACTCATCAGGTAAATTATCTTCATATTCTTGTCTTTGCATAAAAGATAAAAGTGGAGGTAATGGTTTATATTTATAAATATTTGCTAATTCTTTTTGTTTTTCTAACATTGTCATAATTTTCCCTCCTAACTATTATAATTATAGCACATATCGGTGTTTTCGTAAAGCAAAATTTATTAAAAAAGAGGCGTAAAATTACGCCTCCAAATAATTATTTTTTTGCAACGATAAAACATGTACTAGGAATATCCTCCCAATCAAAATCAATAAGTTCTACCTTATCATTAAGGTTATCTGGATATCCTTTTTCTGTTAAGATATTTGAATAAGAAATCTGCATACCTAAACTTACAAGGAAATGTGTGTAATCTTCCATTGTAAAATATCCAAATTGTTCAAGAACTTCTTGTCCATAAGATTCCATTCCCCATGTATAGGTGTAAAGTGCCTCTCTTACAAAATTGATATCAGCTGTTAATATATCTTTTTCAAGTAAAAATCTTGACCAGCCATAATCTAAGTCTTGTAAATGTGTTAAGCCTTTAAAATCTTTTAAAAAGCTTTTTGCAAAAGAAATGCCTTCTTCTGTTTTAAATTTTACAGAAACATTTTCAAGACTATTTGTAAGAACTCCATCTCTAATAAGAATAACACCTCCTTCATTAAGTGAGTTATAAGCATTTTTAATTGCTTGTTTTACACTGTTAATGTTGAACTTTTGTCCTTCTAATTCTGTATAAGAATATACTTCATGAAGAATACTTGAAAAAATGATTGTATCAACCTTTTCAGGAAGGGCTCCTTCTACGAAGTTGTGCTTCATTACAGAATAGTGATGATTTTCTTTTTCAATTTTCTGGTTAAGGGTTTCTATCACATTAGTAGAAATATCTGTTCCTATAATTTCTTTTTCAGGGAATTTTTCTTCTAACATATCAAGTAATACCCCACCACCAGAGCCAACATCAACTATTTTTTGACCATAAACATAATCTAGCAGCTTTAATTTAGTGCTGTTTTTTGCATCGTTCATGGTTTTAAGGTATTTATCCTCATTGTTAAGACGATCAAAAATATCTCTTCTAAACCCAAACAAATCAAATATCGTAGAAATGTTTTTTTGATAATCCATGAATCCTGAGCGTTCTGCCTCTACACAAAAAGTGATAAGGCTTTCACAAACAGGGGTAAATTTTACATCAAAAAATAAAGTGTCACCTTTAATTTCTGTTACAATATTTACATGTTCTTTGGACTTTTTGTCTTCAATATTTTCAGCATACTCTCTTAGACAAAGTTCAATAATTCTTTTTTTGTAGATATTTTCTTTTCTTTTTCCTTCATAATCATATGCCAAATTTTTAGACATATTGAAAAAAGAAATATGCTTTATTTGCCTTCTGTCTACTTTTTCTATAATTGAAAATATAGTATTAATTTCAGTTTTTGAAAACGTAGAAAGTGCCGCATGTGGATACCAAAGATCTTGATAAGGGAAGATGTTTTGATAAAGTTTTTCTTCATCATTTGTTAATTCTTCCACAGATAAAAATGCTGGAAAAATCTTTTTTAATCTTGTAAGATTGCTTTCTTTCATAAAAATTTTTCCTTGGCAGATAAAATCAATGAGTCTTTCCACATCACGTTCAAGGCAATTCCAAAGTTCTGGGTTTACTGCATAAATAACGGCTTTATTTAAATCATAAAGCATATCAGAAAGATGTTCTTTTGCAATAAGTTTTTTAGTAATTAATTCTACTAAAATCTCATTTTGCATTAAATCTACTTCGCCTCTGATATACTGTCCCAAAAGTCCATGGGTTTTGATTAAAGCATATACAATTTTTGTCATCCATAAATCATCATTACTTTCATTTAGATAGATTTCAGCAGATGCTTCATTATGGATATCTAAAACGTACCCTTTGTCCTCCCATCTCTTTCTATCAAAAGCAGTTCCCGCCTTAGCTACTTCTGACCACTCGAGAGCTCTTATGACACACTTTTTGTATTTTTCTTTTTTTGTCTTAGAAAAACGCATAATATTAAGAGTTCTTTCAACATATAGTAAAGTCTGATTTAAATTCAGTTCATTTACAGATGAAAGTCTTTCAACATTTACTTGGTTTTCTTTGGTGGTAAAAAGATACCTAAGCCATTTCTCCTCTCTTAAAATTCCAGATGTGATTGTTTTTCCACAGAATGTAAAATTCATATTTTCCTCCTTTTCTCTTTTAAAACTTGATTACTGTTATTTTTAATTTTAGCATATATACTTAATTTTTTAAAGATTATGGAGCTTTGGACAATAGTATAAAAAAAAGATATAATTATTTTATAAAGTATAAGTTAATAGAGAAAGGATTATAAGGAGGAAAATTTGATGAAAAGATATTATTATGTTGTTCTTTGTCACAAAAAAGATGATGAGGTAAAAGCTATTTTTGTTGATGCTGCATCACTTGATTATGATGATTATTGTAGTTTTATAGAGGATTTTTTAGCAAAGAAAAGCATTTGTGCAAAAATTTGCAGTATATCTAGAATTTCCTCTTTACAGTATTTAAAGAATAAGCATCTAAGTTTTCGAGTTGCCCTTCATTGTTTACCTGCTTTATTGGACATGAAGAAGAAAGCAGCAAGGAAAGAAGCTTTTAAAAGATTTTTTTGCAATATTTTAAGAGAGGCCTGACCTCTCTTTTTTATTTTAAATATTATGTATCATAAAATATTTTTCTGGGTTGGTATCATAATCACATAAAAAATTTTTCATAAAGTTTTTATTTTTTATAAGCTCTTTCAATAATTTAGCGCCTTCTAGGAAAGTATCAATATGAGCAATTCCGCCCATATAAGAAAAATCAACTTTATAGCCTATTCTATAACTTGCCTTTTCTACAAAATCTTGAATTATTTCTTTACTTCCATCTACATAAAAAACAGTAACTCCATTTTCTAATATTTCAGAATCTTCTCTATCACTCCATGTCCAAAGCATATTAAATTTCCCCTTCTTTTAATATTTTTATTTTTTCTTGCCATTTTTCTAAAGATTTAGACCATCCCATTTTTCGTTTTCTGGAGGTCTTTTTTATCTTGTTTTTATAATTATATCACATATTATTATATTTGTATATAATTTTTAGTTTGTTTTGAGGTTTACTTATTAAAATTTCTTTCAAATATTTAAAAAAATTATAGACAAAAACATAGTCTCGTATTATTATTATTATATAAATAAAAATAAATGAGAAACTGGAGGTAATTTTTTATGTCAGAAATGTCTAGAGAAAGAGATCTTGTTTTAAGTCCTAATGAATATGCATATGTATTAGATAAAACAAAAGGTCTTATTTCTTGTGTAGTAGGTTCTTATAAAATGAGCCTATCAAATTCAGATGCATTAGTTGTTTTTAATGAAAAAACAAAGAAGTTTGAAGAATCATCTTTTTCAGAAGCTATTACTACTTTTGTATCTGCACCTGAAAACTGGTATGTTATTTTAAAAAACCCAGCTTTAGAAAACAAGCATCCAACAACAGGTACATCAAATGCCCTACCTGAACTTCAAATTGGAAAGAAGATTAATATTAAAGGTAATACTTCTTTTGCTCTTTATCCAGGACAAATGGCTAAAGTAATTCAAGGGCATAGACTCCATTCCAATCAATATCTTCTTGCTAGAGTGTATGATGCAGATGCTCTTGAAAAAGAGGAGTCAAAGGATGAGGATGGAAATTCTACTTATAAAAATAAGTACACAACAGGACAAATTCTTGTAATTAAAGGAACAGATGTATCATTCTATATTCCTCCTACTGGAATTGAAGTTATCCCTATTGGAGGATATGGAGACCAATATATAAGAGATGCAGTTACGCTTGAGCGTCTTGAATATTGTGTTCTAAAAAATGAAAAAGGAGCTAAGAAATATATTCATGGAGCAGCTGTGGTATTTCCTCAGCCTGATGAACAATTCCTTAAAAATCCTGCAGCTAAAGATACTAAAGATATTTATAAGTTTAAGGCAATTGAGCTTTCAGACATAAGTGGTATTTACGTAAAAGTAATTGCTGATTATAAAGAAAATGGTAAAGAATATAAAACAGGAGAAGAATTATTTATTACAGGAAAAGATCAAATGATTTATTATCCTAGACCTGAGCATGCTGTTATTGATTATGAAGGACATATTGTACACCATGCAATAGCTATCCCAATGGGTGAAGGAAGATATGTTCTTGATAGATTAAAGGGAAATATTAAGCTTGTGAAAGGTCCTGTTATGTATTTGCCAGATCCTAGATATGAAGTAGTTGTTCAACGTAAATTATCTAAAAAGGAATGCACTTTATGGTATCCAAAGAATAATGATGTTCTTGAGTATAATACAGGTATTAAAGTTGTAGAAGATGATGATGACTATGAATATGAGCATAGACATCGTTCAACTGTGGTTGACTCTGGTTTTTCTAGAAGTAATACTTATACAAAGCCAAGAACTATTACTATTGATAATAAGTATGAAGGTGCTGTTGCAATTACTGTTTGGACTGGTTATGCTGTTAATGTTGTTTCTAAAAATGGAACAAGAAAAGTTGTTACTGGTCCTACTACATACTTAATGGAATACGATGAAACATTAGAAGCAATTTCTTTATCTTCTGGAAAACCTAAAACTACTGATAAACTAATTAATGATGTTTACCTAAGGGTAGATAATAATAAAATTAGTGATATTATAAATGTTCAAACCAAAGATTTTGTAGATGTAAGTGTTAAGGTTTCTTACTGTGTTGACTTCTTAGAAGAATATAAAGATAAGTGGTTTAATGTTGAAAACTATGTAAAGTATATGACAGATAGACAGCGTTCCTTATTAAAGATGGAAGCTAAAAAGCATTCTATTGAAGACTTTTATGAAAATACTACTAGTATTGTAAGAAAAACCCTTCTTAATCTTAATGATGAAGGAGAAGGTGAGGGACGTCTATTTACTGAAAATGGTATGCTTGTAAAAGATGTAGAAGTTTTAAGTGTTTCTATAGAAGAAGATGTTGAAGAAATTATTAATAGACATCAGTTTAGAATGGTAGAAAAATCACTTGAACTTACAAATGCTGATAAAACTCTTGAAGTAGCAAAGAAACTTGCAGAAGCTGAAAAACAACAAGCTGAACTTAGAAATACTAATGAGCTTTATAAGTTAGAATTAGAAAATAAGCTTGCTGAAACAAGAATTAAAAAACAAGAAGAAATTGCCAGAATGCAAGAAGCTTCTAGAAAAGCTGAAAAAACTGCAGAAAAAGAAATTCAAGTTCTACTTGATGCTATTCAAAAGGCAGAACTTGCTAGACAAAAGGAAAGAACAGAAATAGAGCTTCAAAAGAAGAAAGATACAGACGCACTAGATATTGCAAAAGAAAAATCTAGAACAGAAAATATTAAGAAAGTAATTGACACTATTAGTCCTGATTTAGTAGCTGCTATGACTTCAAAATCCAATGCTGAGTTAATGGAAGTTGTTGCTAAGGCAATGAGTCCATATGCAATTGCAAAAGATACTTCTGTTGCAGATGTTACCGATCAATTATTAAGGGGAACTACACTTGAAGGATTGATTGAAACTATTGCAAAAAAGAAAAGTGATGAATATTAATTTAAAAGCCCACTAGATAATTCTAGTGGGCTTTTTTGGTATAGAGATGGTTATTTCATTTTTGACTCATAGTCTTCGACCATTTTCTTTACCATCTGGCCACCAATTTTACCAGCCTCTTTAGAAGTCAGCTCTCCGTTATAACCATCCTTTAAAGTTACGCCTACCTCAGATGCTGCTTCCATCTTTAATGAATTTAAAAAGTCTTTTTTATTTGTAGTAGTTGTATTCTTCGCCATTTTTATATTCTCCTTTTCATCAGTTCCTTACAATCTTTATTGATTGTAATATTAGTATAAGCCTAAAAAAATATTTTATGCTTATATATTTTTTGTTTTCTTTGGAAATATTATGAAGTTTTTACACTGTTTTAAAATTGCTTGTTATTCTTCATTGATGTAAAATAATGTTAAGGAATAATTTTAGAGTTATTTATAATTATTAATATAGAAAGGAGTTATTTTTTAAAGAAAAGACATGGAAAAAGAATATATACCTAATATTAGTCTAGAAGAATATGAAAAATTAAATGATGTTGAAAAAAGAGAATATTATGAACGTACTGTTGATGATTACTTAGAAAAACAAGGTATAAGCAAAGAGAAATATGATAAGGAACTAGAAAGCTATGGCTTTTCTGAAAAAGAAGGGTATTATAGAGATGCTTTTGCAGGTATACCAGATCCAGAAATGTACAGCCCTCGTCTATCACCAGAAGGACGAGATAATGCAAGAGGTTTTATAGAATGGCAAAGAGATCAGGAAAGAGAAGAAAGGGAGTCTAAAGTCGCATTTAGAAAATATAATACTGAACGTAATTTATATATAAAGGAATCAGGAATAACAGATAAGCAATACCAAGAACAGTGTGAAAAAGGTCAATTAAAATCAAACGGCTACAATAGAAGTGAATACGAACATCCAGAGCTTGTCCCTTCTTCTGAAAGATTTAATCCTTGGCTCTCCCAAGAAGCAAAAGAACAAATAAGAGAAATTAATAAAGATAAGATAAAAGAACAAGAAAAACAAAGAGAACAAGAAAAAGAAAAGAGAGAGCAGGATAAAGAAAAAAGACAACAAGAAAGAAAAGAAGAAATTAAAAAATATGCTAAAGAAAAGAATAAATATTGTAGAGATAATAATATTTCATTTAAAGAATATGACAGAAATGTAGCTATAGGTGGCAATCTTATGCCAAGTTCTGAACAATATAATCCTGATAGATCTAAGGAAGAAAGAGAAGATATAGCTAATAGAGATATTTGGAAAGGTAGAGAGGCTGAAAAAGCTGCTTACGAAAAGGAAGTTGCTGATTACTTAAAAGAAACTGGTATGTCTAAAAAAGATTATACATATCAATGTACTCATGCAGAAAGCCCTAGAGATTATCCTGGTCCTGAACATAAGAATCTTAATCACTATCATATAAGAGATGAAATCAAGAATAGAGATATGGTAGCTGAAAGAGAATTTGAAAAACAATATCAAAAAGAGCATAAAGATGATAAATTCAAAGATGATGGAGAAAGACAAACAGTACTAAAACAAAAAATTTCAGATAGAATTGATTATGTTTATGATAAAGAGAATGAAAGATATGAACAAGAAAAAGAGCAATGGTGTAGGGAAAATAATGTTTCTTATCGTGAATACGAGTTTCTAAGGAGCCAAGAGCCTGACTCCGTTCCTTATCCTGAACGACTAGAACCTGAAAGAAGTGTATCAGAAAAAGAATATATACAAGATAGAGGAGATAATGTTTGGGAAAAAGAGGATAAGGCAGCTTATGAGAAGGAAGTTTCTGATTACTTAAGAGAAACTGGTATGTCTAGGGAAGATTATACTTATCAATGTATTAATAGTAAAAATCCTAATGAATTACCTGTTCCTGAACGCTCTAATGTAGCTCATAATCTTGACTCTAAAATTCAACTAAGAAAAAAAGATCCTGAAATTGAAAAAGAATTTGAAAAGAAATATCAACAAGAGCATAAAAATGATAGATTTAATGATGATAAAGAAAGATTGCAAGCGCTCAAAGATAAAAGCAAAGAAAGAGATATTTTTGTAAAAGAAAAGGAACAAGAAAGAGAACAAGAACGTTATAATAAAGACTATGATAAGTATACACAAGAAAAAGAGAAATATTGTAGAGAAAATAATATATCTCTTAAAGAATATGATAGAAATGTAGAAATTGGTAATTTCCTGACTCCTAGTGCTGAACAATATAATCCTGACATAAGTAAGGAAAAGCAAGATTTTGCTAGAGAGAATAATGTTTGGGAAAAATTGCATGGTGATAGAGCAGAGATTGCTAAGAATGAATATCAAAGAGGAGTAGATGATTATTTAAAGAAAACTGGCATGTCTAGGGAAGACTATAATTATCAGTGTGCAAATAGTAGAGGGCCTAATGATTTGCCTAAGCCAGAGCAAAAAAATGCAAATCATTGGCTTAATAGACATTTTGAACAAAGAAATCTTAGAGATGAAATAAAATTTGAAAAGCAATATCAAAAAGAGCATAAAGATGATAGATTTAATGATGATAAAGAAAGACAAGAAGCCCTTAAAGAAAAAATTAAAGAAAGAGATCAGTATTTAAAAGATAGGGAACAATCAAGAGAAAAAAGTCCAATTAAATCAATAAAAAAAAGATTTGATGGAGTAAGAGATAATATACAAAATAGAATACAAGATTTTCAAAAACAAAGAGAAGAAAGGGAAGCGAAAGCACAACAGCGAATGGAAGAAAAAAGAGCTGAGCGAAGATATGAAAAAGATGTTAAGGCTTTCTGTAAAGAAAACAACATGTCAAGAGCAGAATATAATCATTTTCGTTTAGTCCCTGGAGTTCAAGACCATTTAACTCCTGAATTTAATTCTCCTCATAATCCAGAGTTACAAAGAGCTGAGATGTTTAATAGATATTGTGCCGATTTAAATCGTGATTATGAAGATTCAAAGATACCAAATTCTACAATCTCTCATGAAAAATGTATACGAGAAATGGATAAAGTTTATGAAAAACAGGTTACTGAATATTGTAGAGAAAACAATATGGAACGTACTGAGTATAACTCTTTAGCAAGAGAACATCCTGAATTATGTCCTCCAGAGCAAGTAAATCGTCAACAACCTTCTCAAGTAAGGGAGTCTTTAATACAAAGAGAAGAACAAAGAATTGATAAGGAAGTAAAAGAAAGTGAACGTAAGTTTGCAGAACGAAGTGAAACGAATAATACGGGGCAAAGTAAAGATAAAACTCAAGAAATTTATCATAATCTATATGAAAGAGGCGTAGAAAAATATTGTAATGAGCATAACATAGAAAATAGGGATGACTATAATAATCATATTGCTAATCTCGAAAGAGAGGGTAAAGCGCTTCCTGAACATGAAGCTCTTAATCCTGATAGAACTTTGGAAGAAAGACAAGAAATAATAGAAGCCAATAGAGAAGAGAGTAAAACTCACGAAGAACCAACACGAGAGCTAACTCATGAAAGAGGAGATACTCCTGAAATACTAGGTGAAACTTGTCCTTCTAGATAAAATCTTAGCCCTTTAGAATGTTAAGTCTAAAGGGCTTTATTTTTTTGAATAAAAAATAATTAGGATATACAAATCAAAAAATGTTTAAAATTTAAAGCAATTCGTATACAGGGTCTATATCATAAGGATTTTTTTCTAAGAAGCTTTTTAAGTAAGGAATATTTTTAAATGCAGGAGTTGTGAAGAATATTTCAAAATCTTTTTTTTCATCTTTACTATTACGACTTGCCCATGCTAATTTTTCTAAATAAACATCATTATTTAAATCTTTCGTCTGGAAGAATACTAATGTATCATAAGTATTATTTTTAGGGCTATAATATTTAAAAGTTTTTGCCATATGTGAGGTCTCTTTATTTCGATATACTTTTCTTAACTTCCCATCATAAATTTTATCAGTGCAATATATAATTTCTTTGTTTTTGACCTCATTTATTAAGTTAAAAATCCAAATAGTTCTATATCCAGCATAATAAAAAAATTTTGAAGTGTTAGAGAACTCATTGCTTGTTAGCCAATTATTACAAGGGATAATTACATATCCATTATATAAAATATTTGCCTTGTAAAATTTAGTTATATCATCCATAAATCCTCTTCTTCTTACATTTTCATAGCTATTACTAAATTTAAAAGTATAAAATACTGGGATATCTCTATCTTTCCATGGAAAGAAATCTACAATATCTTTATACCAAAAAGAATCATCTTCATAACCATCATTAATATACAATTTTGTGACTATTGGTTTTTCATATTTTATTTTAAATTCATTAAAAGCTTCTTTTTTATCTGATTTATTTTGCATATATTTTATAAGTTGATTAATATTTCCAGGATAATAACTTGTTATAAATTTTTTAAAATTAGGGCAATCATCAGGTTCAGGGATGGCCCATGTTACCCTTTCTAAATAACCATTATGATTTTCATCAAAATCTGTATCATATCCATTGAAAAGTATTGTCACATCCTTATCATATTGAGGAGTGAAATAGGTGAAAGTTTTTGAAGCATAATTCCACTGATATTTTCCACCATGATTGTATCCATTATGAACTTCATCTAACAGAAATATTCGACCTTCTTCTTCTTGTTCTATAGTATCAAATATCCAGATAACATAATATCCTGCATTACCATAAAATCTATTTCTTCTTTCAAATTCAGATGCTGAGATTGGCGAATGTTGGATTTCAAGGACAATATCTCCAATACAAATATCAGCTATATGTTTTTCACCATGATATTCTATTATTATTTCTCTATATTTTTCAGGGAACTGTTCTTGCCATTTTCTATGCCATTTGCTCATATCATGTGAAAAATTATCACAGTCTAAAAGAGTTTTATGTGCAAAATGTGAAACATTAACACTTCCATCTCTTATAAGTAATTCTCCTTTACAACATGGACAAGAATATTTTTCTTTTGGACTTTTTAAAGCTTCATATATTGTTGTTCTTTTATTATTTTTATCTAAACTTATAAACATATTTGTTCCTCCTTTTTATATTTTACTTAATTATAGCATACATGTGTTATATTCTCAATAAAAATAACGAAAATATAAAAAAATCCTTATGGCTCTCGCTATAAGGATTTTAAAGTTAAGCATTCTTTAAGAAATAAGGCAAAACCCCTTTACAAATGTTTCTAGCATAATCTTCTGCATCTGTTTCATCATCTGATTTTTGATTTAAAACATCTTCTGGAAGATAAGGATTTGCTTGTGCGAGGTGTCTAATTTCATGGACAAGTGTACTTATAATTCCTGAATTAATAGTATCTTTTTCTTCCCATTCATATAAATCACCTACTTCAAGCATCTCTTTTGTTGTATTAACTATTGTTCCAATATTTACAAATACAATCTGATAATAATACCACATCAACCCAACCAAATTCTCATCAGGTAAGTTGTTAACTTCCAATAATTCAGAAAACTTCTCATCTATTAAAGGAAGTTCATCAAAATCTTCTTCAGAATCATTCATAATCACTATATTTTCAAGTGTTAAATACATGTTCTTATCAAGATTTTCTAACAACCACTTAGTAATTAAATCTGTATTGATAATATATCCTGTTTTTGATACTGATTTTGTTATAATGATTTTTTCCTTTATCCAATTTTCGTTAATTGTTAAAGGATTTGTAATTGTATATTCTCTACCATATCCATCAAAATCATCATATACACAAATTTTACTATCAGTTTCTTCAAGTATTTGTATTAAATCTTCATCAAGAGAAACATCTTCTTTTATACTAGATTTTATTCTTTCAAATAAATTCATTTTATTCTCCTTTTCTCTAAATTTACAATGAAGCTGTGTGGCTTATATTTTTACTTGTATCTTTATTATACTAAAAATAATACACAATACAAACCATTCAGATATCAAGTGGATCTTATATTATTGATGAATTGTATTTTTTGATTTATATATTAGTGCATATTACTTCTAATTTCTAAATCTGTTTTTACTTTTCTTATAGTGTTATCTACAGAAAGACCTCTAACACACCAACGCATAGCACATAAAATATCTGGTTCTTCTGTAAATTCTGTATTTACCTTTTGAATAATATTTTTATCTAATTTTTCTTCTAATACAGGACGTTTCATTGATGATACTTTATCTTTACCAAAAGTTTTTAAATTTGCAAAATCTTTAAATCGTAGTTTGCTTGATTTTGTGTTATTTATTTTTTCAATAGCTTTTTTACAATTTTTATTAATAAGTTCATTATCAATTAAGATTTCTGTTATGTTTTCTCCTGTTATTAATAATTCTTCTCGAACATTTGCATTCTCATAAACTTATTTATGAAATTATGCATAACACCATCATTAACTTCTGTTTTAAATTCTTTTAAGTAAGATGCGATTTCATTATTTTTACTATCGATTACTTTTATTTCTATTACGCTTCTAAAATCTTCGCCATTTTTAATTATTTCAAAATATGCCCAGTCACATTCTTGAAATATAAAATAATAATTTTTTGTATTGTATTTAGTTTTGTTCGTGAATTTCTCCTTCTACGCATTGCTTAGAGGTGGGAGTGTTCTTGCTATTTTTTGATAAAATATTATTTTACAGTTATGTTGAGTAACACTCTCTGGCTACGCTATCCATCTTGCTCTATTATTCCTATTTCTTTTAATTTTTTTATTTTTTCTTTTTCTAATTTGTTTTTATTATATAAATTTATTTGATGCGCTATCCATCTTTTGTTTTCTTTTATTCCATTCTTTATATTTAAATAATTTCTTTCCCATGTTGCTTCACGTATATCCCATATTATGTCAAGTTTATTTAAAAGCATTATTCTGTCTGATGACAGTTTTTTTGCTTTATATCTTTTTCTTTGATATGCAATCCATGTTCCAATGTCTTTATCGTTATAAATAAAGTTTTCTATCAATAAATTGATATTACCATATTCTTTTTTATACTTTATTAAAAGGTTATAATTATCTTGCCATAAATTATCAGATATGTTCCATATAAAATTTATACTATTTAAGCATTTAATTTGATTTACAGTTAATTTATTTTTTCTATAAAGTTTTCTTTGATTTATTATCCATTTTTTCAAATTAAAATCACAATAATTATCAGGAATATTATAATGTTTATTTTTATCATAGAATTGTTTTAATTGTAAAAATGCTTTTTTCCATTTTATACTAGTAGCAATTTTGTAAGATTTCATGATTTTTTCTATATCTATGCTGATATTTATATCAGGAATTTGATTTATCTTATATTTATTGAATATAAAATTTAATATTTCTTTAATTAAATTATCATAATCATTGTAATTATTATTTTTATAGTTGTTATATAATTTAAATTCTTTTAAATTTGATATACTAAAATCTAAAAATTCACATTTATAATCTCTTATTCTAATTAAGAAAATATTATCTTTTTTGCATTTTTGGGTTTTTTCTATATCTTCTTTTTTTCTATTTTTATGCATTATGCCATCAAATTCAATTGCTAAATTAATTTCAGGAATAAATATATCTAATTCATAACCTTTTTCTTTATATAGATTTATAGCATTAGGAAAATATTTTTTTATGTAAAAATATATAATTTGTTCAGGTAATGAACTAGATGTTATTCTTTTTGTTTCCCATAGTATTTCAATATCTTCTAATAATTTTATTTGTTGTTCAGATAATTCTTTATTTTTATATTTTGCTCTTTGTCGAGAAAGCCAACTTCCTAAGTTTTCATTTTTATAAATAAAATTATTAGGCATATATAAATCATAAAATTCATTATAAAAATCAGTAGCAATAGAATACATATAGTTCCAATCTTTTTTTATTATTCTATTATTTTCGTTATCATAAAAATATTTTCCTTCATTACATTCATTATTTTGCCATATTATATTAATATTTTCTAATAATCGTATTTTTTCTTTTATTAGTCTATTTTCTTTGTAATATTTTCTTTGGTTTGCTAGCCAATATCCTAAGTGCAGATTTTCTATATTGTAGTTTAGTGGTATCGATAAATGTTTGTTTTTCATATAAAAATTTTGAGCTAAATCATAGTATTTCAACCATGTATCAGATACTTTATTTATATCTCCAATCAATTCCCATTCCATACCAATAATATTTAATAACTTAATTTGTGTAGGATTTAATTTATTCTGTTTATAAGCTCTTCGTTGTCTTGAAATCCAACTACCTATATTAACATCTCTAAAAATATACTTATCGGGAACTAACAAATCTCCATTCTCTATATAGTATTGTTTTGCAATATTATATTTTTCATTCCATGCTTCTTGTAATTGTAACTGTTTTGTTTCATTTTTATTTTCAAGTTCCCAGATCATGTTAATTTTATTTAATAATGCTATTTTTTCTTTGCTTAATGTTTTTCTTTTATATTTCCTTCTTTGCTCAAAAATCCAAGAACCAATAGAAGCTTCATTAATAATAGTTTTTCTTGATATTAATAAATGATTATGTTTATTAAGAAAAATTTGCGCAATAGAATACATTTTATTCCATTCTCTATCTTGTTCTTCTGGTGTGGGATTGGCTTTCCATTGCATATTGATTTCATTTAGTAAGTTTATCCTGCTTTGGGAAAGTGTTTCTTCTTTGTATTGTTTTCGTTGTTTTTGTATCCAATCTCCTAGGTTAACACCATTTATTACAAATCTTCTTGGAATTAATAAATTATTATTTTGCTCATAATATTGTTTTGCTAAATTATATTTTAGCATCCATTGTTGTTCTTTATCCATAACTTCTCCTTTTATATTGATAGTATAATTATACTATATAATACAATATTATTCAATAAAAAATTGTTTATATGAGTGTGGATATGATGTTTATATAAGAGAATATAAATAAAAAGAGCAATTTCTTGCTCTTTTTATTATAAATGTGTTACTCTTTCTTTTAATTCTTTGGTCTTCCCTTCATTCCATAGGTTCTCACCGAGGTATCCGCAGGTCCTCCTTACACATTTTAAGATATTTTTTTCATCCTCTGGGTTTATTGGTGAGCCATCATAATTCATTTTAGCTCCACAGTTAGGGCATTCCCATTGAAGTTCATCATTTAAGATCATTTCTCCTTCAAAATTACATTTTGTGCAATAATCACTTTTTGTATTAAATTCAGCATATTGTATATTATCATACATGAATTTTATTACATCTTCAATCGCTTCGATATTGTTAAATAAATATGGAATTTCGATATATGAAATTGCACCACCAGAAGATATTGGCTGAAATTGTGATTCAAATTTTAATTTTGAAAAAGCATCAATTTTTTCTCTAACATCTACATGGTAGCTATTTGTATAGTAACCTTTATCTGTAATATCTTCAATATCTCCGAATTTTTCTTTATCAATTCTAGCAAAACGATAACATAAACTTTCAGCTGGAGTTCCATATAAAGCATATCCTAAACCATCTGGACTTTCTGATTTCCACTTGTCTACAGCTTCTCTTAAATGTTTCATTACCTTTACGGCAAATTGCTCCCCTTCTGGATGTGTATGAGAATATCCTGTCATTACTTTAGTAACTTCATATAAACCAATATAACCTAGAGAGATGGAGGAATATCCATTTTTTAAATATTCATCAATCACATCATCTGGTTTAAGCCTAGTAATAGCTCCGTTTTGCCAATGTATAGGTGATACCATTGCTTTTGTACCCAAAAGACTTTCATGACGACAATCAATAGCCTCTTTACAAAGGCTTAGTCTTTCATCAAATAACTTCCAAAATGTTTCTTCATCTCCATTTGCAATTATTCCGATTTGAGGAAGATTTATAGAGACAACTCCTTGATTAAATCTGCCTTCAAATTTATAATTTCCATTTTCATCTTTCCATGGAGAAAGAAAAGATCTACATCCCATTGGGCTAAATGCATTTCCTTCATAATTTTGTCTCATAATTTTCGCACTTATGTAATCAGGATACATTCTTTTGGCACTGCATTTCGCAGCTAATTTGGTAAGGTAATCATATTTACCTCCTTTTAAACAATTATGTTCATCTAATAGATAAACTAATTTGGGGAATGCTGGAGTTACGTATACATTGTCTGAGTTTTTTATGCCCTGTAATCTTTGTTTAAGGATTTCCTCTATTATTAATGCATTTTCTTCTATATAAGGGTCATTTTCTTCAAGGTTTAAAAACAATGTTACAAATGGTGATTGGCCATTGGTCGTCATTAATGTGTTTATTTGATACTGTATTGTTTGAACTCCTGCCTTTAATTCATCCATCATTCTGTCTGTTGCTAAATCTTTTGATTCTTCTTCCTTATATCCTTTATCTATATATTTCTGATAAAATTTATTATACGACTTTCTAAGATACTTTCCTAGATGACTTACTTTTATTGATTGTCCTCCATATTGATTTGATGCTACAGCTGCTATTATTTGTGTAAGTACTGTACATGCAACTTGAAAACTTTTTGGAGACTCCACCATCTTACCATTCATTACCGTTCCATTATCAAGCATGTTTCCAATATCTACAAGGCAACAATTAAACATTCCTTTCTGTACGAAGTAGTCCATATCGTGAAAATGAAGAATACCATCAACATGTGCTTTAATAATATGCTCAGGAATAACTATTCTTGAACATAAATCTTTACTAACTTCACCTGCTATGTAATCACGTTGAGTAGATAGTAATACAGGATTTTTGTTAGAATTCTCAGTATTAACATCATGATTTTTAAGACCAATAATATCAAGTATTGATTCATCAGTTGTGTTTACTTGTCTTACAATTGCTCTTTTTTCACGATAGAGAATGTACTTTTTAGCTAAATTAAACTTATTAAGCTCCATAAGTTTTCTTTCGACAATATCTTGTACTTCTTCTACTGATAAAGTCATTTTTGATTGAGCTTCAATTGCCTTTACAACTTCTTCAATCCCAGCTCTAGAAAGCTTTTCTCGTCCTTTAACCTCCTTATTAGCTTTTGAAATAGCAATAACTATCTTTTCCTTATTATAAGGTACTTTATCACCATTTCTTTTTATGATTGTTTTTATCATAGTTTCACTATACAGCGTAGCTGTGCAGCATAGCGAAGGCTATGCACCTATGGTGTACTGAGCGTAGCTGAGCATCGCTCAACAGCGTAGCTGTATTTGCTCCTTTCTTATAGTTTTGTCTTTGAAAAGACTTACAAATAGTATATCATTTTCAGACCTTTTTTGCAATCTGTGCTATAATGAAAAAATGCCCAAATCAAATGATTTGAGCGTAATCTTTATTGTTAGTTTTATAAAAAACATAGATAATTATTAGATAAACATAGTTAAAATAATAACAAAAATCGTTAGTGCAAGTAATGTTCCTAAGATAAAAAATAGTTTGGTTTTTGATGAACCATATTGTATTTTTTCGTCAATATTATTGATTTTATCTCCCAGTCCAAATGGGTTTTTTACCTTATTTCTAAAGTTATTTCTTGCCTCAACTCTATCTAAATATCTTTGTTCTCTTTCTATATCTTCCCTTGAATAATAGATATCAGTTTCTTCATCATAATATCCTTCTTCGTTCTCTAAAGAATCTTCTATATCTTCATATTCTGTAAAGTCTTCTTGATTTGGCTGTTCTTGTTCTTTTTTATAAGTATTAAATTTCATATATTAAATCGAGTACAATACTATAATAATGTAACTATACAAACTCTAAATAATATACAATATAGTTGTAGTGTATAGTATAAAATTGTTTTGCTATAGTATTTTTACACTCTCTCCTTTCTTTTTTAATTTTTATCTAAAACAATTACAATCGGTTTAAATTATAAAAATTATATCATATTGTATAAATAATAATCAATAATTAGAAAGCTTTTTAATAAATAAAAATAAGGAAGGTGACCCTTCCTTATTTTGTTTAGATTAAAGAGCTTAACTTTTTTTTGTCTTTTTCATATTTTTCAAGCTTAGTTTTTGCTCTTCTTATCTGTTTGTCTATCTCTTCCTGGAATTTCTTGTATTTTACGCCTTGTTTTCCTTGGGTTCTTCTTGCTCCTTTTTCTAACTGTTTAATTACTTTTTCAATTCTTGTTTTTTTATCAGAATCAAGATCTGGTGTTATCTTGCTTCTGTTTTTCTGGATTTCGTTTTCAAGATCCTGTAATTTAGCAGTTAGTGCATATTCTGGTGAATACTGTTTTGTTTTTAGACTTTCAAGTTCTTCTTTAAGTCTTTTTGATTCTTCTTCCCAAAATTTCTCCATACCTTCTTTAGTAGTAATCATTTTTTCTGGTATTTCATCAAGTGAAATATTTCTGTAAAACTTACTAAAAGCTAGATCTGGATCACAGTTTTCTACAAGATATGCGTTTTTATCAGGTCTAAAAACCATAACCTTAAAAAATGAAAGATCTTCAAGAGGTAAATAAACAAGTGTGTTATATTGTAGCATCCTTTTCTCCTTTCTCTTTAATCAATATTATGCCAATAACCAGACTCAATATTATCAGCTCCAAATTTTCTAAGAACCTCAATTTCATCTTTTGTTATAGGTTTTATATTTGCAATATCTTTTATTAACAATTCTTTATCATCATCAAGATTTCCAAAACTAATAGAAGTATATGTGGATAAAAACTTCTCCATTTCTTTACCTTTCACAATTAAATTTCTGACTAGATAGCCTTCATCAGCTAAATCTTCTTTCATTGAAATGTAGTAAAATTCTTCTGGATAAGGGTTTTTATCTTCTTTTGTAAAGGGAATTCCTGCAGCTTTACAGATTTTTTCTGTTCTCTTTTCAATAAATCGAATAACATTTTTATCTTTTGTTAGCGCAGAAACGCAATCTTTTTCAGATGGGGATTTTATATATTTTATATATTCTGGATTACATCTGATTGCAGCTATCCTTTGGGCTGCATTTGGTTTTTTAATTAGACGAATTATTTCTCCTTTTTTTTCTAACAAAGAAACTAAATCTGTTTGACTTAAAATTTCATAGGGTAAGTCGTTATATTTAATAAGTTCATCTAAATATAAATCAAAATAATATTCTAAGATATCATCATCTAGGAGAATACTATCTAAATTATATCTGGAATTCTTTATATAATATTTCTTAATATATAATGGCATATCTTTTCTTTTTGATATAAGAGTTTTCGCTGTATATAATAAATTATTATCAAAAAGAAATTTATAATCATCTTCTGATAGGGGAATATATTCTGGTAAACTAATTGTAAAACCAAGAGTATTTTTACCCTTTAATTTTTCTAATGTCTTTAAAAATGCATTAGTTGTATATTTCTTTATATCTTCGGTGAGCCTTTTTTCAATCTCTGGAAGTGTAACATACCCAAAATTAATATCAATTAACTTTTTTATTATATCATCAGTTAACTTGATATATTTAAAAAATGAATTTTGCAAAAATACCAGTTGTTGAAAATAGTTTAAGTTTTTTAGATTCTCTAATGATTCTAAAACTGCTTCTTCTGGCATAATGGGTACTGGATTTTGAGCTAAATACAGATTTTTTGAACATCTTTTAAATGCCTCAACTAAAACTTTTGTGGTTGGATTTTTGATAAGATGAATAAAATCACTCCCATGAATCATTGCAGCTATACACATTTCTTCTGTTGGATCTTCTATTTTTGTAATTAATATAGGAGATTCTTCTATTGCTTTTAAATTTCCGTCAAAGTCTTTTGATTGTAACATAAATAGTGGTAATTCCTCCTTTTCTCTTTTTTGTTTTTACTTGCAATCTTATTATACTATATCAAAGCATGAAATTAAATAAACTAACTACTCTTAAATATTTCTTCTATCTTTTCTAAATGATGCCATCTAAGCCCTGTGTTATCTCCCCAATACTGTGTTTGAACTAAATGTTTTTTTAATTCTTCATCATTAAAATCAAAATCATCTAAAATAACATAATGACAAATATTATGTACTTTTATATAATTCATAATTTCAAAATCTCTACCAATATCTGTTTGTATATCTAAATTGGATATTTCTTCTAATGTTAACGCTTTATTAATCTTTTTATCACAAATATATATTGGTGTTTTATCAATTATTTTTATTAAAAGTCCATTTTGTTCAAATAAATCCTTTAAGTCATTAAATGTAAAATATTCTCTCCATGAAGAAGATAATACAACTTTTGCATTGTATTTGTTAAAAAGTGTATTCAATACAGAAACTGCTTCTGGAAGAAAATTATCAGGTTCTCTTTTGCTATCATTCATAACTCCATCAATATCTAAGAATATAATATATTCTTCATTAAAATTTAGCATATTTTTTATCTCTCTCCTTTTAATTTCTTACATATATTATAACACATATGTGTTGTAATGTAAATAAAAAATGGCTAATTTTATTTAGCCATTTTTTATTATTTATTTATGAATAATTCCTCATCAGTAATTTCATATATTATATATCCATTACCTGCTTTTTCTACTCTTAAATTTGAGAACAATTCATCAGTTGTTATTGATTTTTGTTTTACTTCTTCTTTACCTTCTTCATTCTTCTTAACAACTTCATAATCTAATTTTATTTTATATGAAAAATTAGCTGTAGCTACATTTGCTTTTGAAATTCCAAAAAAGTTATCTTCCCATTTTTTTATTTCACACATATTAATTGCTGTGTATTTCCTATCGCTTATATATTCTTTTAATTGTTCAAAGACTTTATGTTTAGAATCTTTATCAAGTGTTTCACTAAAATATTTACTACAAAAATCTTCTTCATTCATTCCAGCAAGAAAATCTTTAAACATATTGTTCCATAAAGATTGAATTCCGTTTAATACATCATTAATTTTTGTTTCATCAAATGCTCTACTCATTTCATATGGTTCGTTTGAAGGTTTTGGTAAGATTTCTCTGGAAAAATCACCAAAAGTTTTTGATGTGAACTTAAGTGTTATATCTTGAGGAGCACATGTTACTGTATATAAATCAAGCATTGGATTTTTTTCATATGGATTACTATATTTTGAACGATTAAGTTTATTATCACCCCAATAAACCTCAATGCCACCAGGGGCTAAGAATTGGAAATTAGATACTATATAATCAGAAATAGATACTTTCCAAAGTCCTTGATAATCTTTAATTGCAATTAATTCATATTGAACTCCATTTATTTTAAATGTGAGAATTTTTCTTTGTTCATCATTTTGATTAAATGATATTAAATTATAATCATAATGAAGACCAACAATATCTCCCCATTCACTTGTTCTTAAAATATATTCTATTTGTTCTTTAGATAAAACTGAATTATTATAAAGATTAATAACTTCATCAATTCTATCAAAATCCTCATCTTGAAGTATTTTTATAAAATCCATTAATACTTGATATGCCTCATTATCTGCATATTTATCAACAACTTCTTCTTCAGATGATTCTTTCGAGAGCTCTTCTATGGTAAGTTCTTCACTTTCAGTTGATATTTCAGTTGTACTTACAGTCTCTGATGTTTGTAATGATTCTGTAGTTGTTTCTTGTGAAGGTTTCTCTTCATTACTACATGCGCCTAAACAAGTAATACTAGTAATTAAAAAACATAAAAAAATTAATTTTCTTTTCATAAGGCCTCCTTTTTTATAATAAAAATTTTAATTATGTTTATATTATATTCTATATTATATGTGCTTGCAATATTTTATATATCTATTGTTATAAAAAATTCTACTCCTCCATTTATATTTCTAACTCCACATTCTATATCTAATTTTTTTGAATATGTGCTTACTATTGATAAGCCAAGTCCTGTTCCTCCAAAATCTCTGTTTCTCGATTTATCTATTTTATAAAACTTTTCCCATATTTTATTTATGCAATCTTCTGGAATGTGACTTCCTGTGTTAAATACTATTAATTTATTTTTTTCTTTTTCAGTCAAAATATCAATTCTAATAATTCCATTAATATTTACATGATCTATTGCATTTGTTATGTAGTTGCTAATTATTTGAGATAGTAAAGTTTTATCAGTCCATGTGAAAATTGTACTAGATATATTATTAATTATCGTAACATTTTTTTCTTCAATAACTTTTTGCATAGGAGTAATAATAGAATTAATTAATTCTATTAAATTTTCTTTTGTAATATTAATATCATTTTCCATATAATTTGTTTTGTTTATTTGAATTATTTGTTTTACCATTTTTGAAAGTTTCTGCGTTTCTTCATAGATTGTTTCAGAAAAAAATATAACATCATCTTTATCTTCAATTCCTTCTTTTAGGGATTCAGAATAACCACTAATTATAGCAATAGGAGTCTTGAGTTCATGAGAAACGCTTGATAAAAAGTCTTTTCTCATTTCTTCTAATTCTTCTTTTTCTTCTAAATCTTGTTTTAATTTTATATTTGCAGTTTTTAAATTGCCTATATTTTTTTCAAGTTCTTTTGACATTTTATTAAAGTTACTTGCTAGTTCTATTATTTCCTTACTACCAACTTCCTCACATGTTTCTGAAAAATCTAAATTAGCTATTTTTTTTGATACAGCTGTAAGTTTTGTAAGAGGTTCTGTTATTCTTGCTATTAGAAATAAAATTAAACAAACACTTACTGGTAAAAGAATAATTAATACATATAATAAAAACATTGTGGATAATGAAACACTTTCATTAATAGATTCTAAAGGAGTATTAATAATATAGTAACAACCATTATTAAATCTACCACAAACTTGTAAATAATTAATATTTAAAACATCATCTTCCACTTCACTTACAACATGATTATCTTTTGTTCTGTCTGCTATAAACATTTTTAGTTGTTTTTGTATTTCATCTTTTTTTTCTTTATTGCAAAAATAAATTAATGGAGACATATTATCATTAACTACTAATAATGAAAGATTTGATACATTACATTCTCTTTCTAATGAATTAAGAAAATTAGTATTATTAATATTGTCTGTATTTTTCTCGATATTGTTTGCGACTTGTAAAATTTTATTTTTCTTATTATTTAAATAAAAGTCACCTAAAAAATAATGGTTACAAATAATATCTACTCCAGAAATAGTAAATATTAATATTAAAAATGCCAGTACAATTTGTTTTTTTAAAGATATTTCCATCAGTCTACCTCAAATTTATATCCTATTCCCCATATAGTTTTTATATAATCTTTATCCTTACCCAAACGTTTTCTTAGTTTTTTTATATGTGTATCAAGGGTTCTGGAGTCTTCATAATAATCGTAATTCCAAACATTTTTAAGTAAACTTTCTCTTGTTAATGCTTTTCCTTTATTTTTCATAAAGTATGTAAGAAGCTCAAATTCTTTAAGACTAATATCTTTTTCTTTACCATCAATTGTTAATATATGTGTTGTTAAATTTATGTTAATTCCTCCATACTCAATATAATCTTTATTTATAATATTAAGTCTTTTTAAAATAAGTTCTATTCTTGCTGATACAACTTTTAAACTTGATAATTTTGAGATATAATCATCAGCACCACATTTTAATCCAAATAATTCATCATTATCGTCATCTTTAGCTGTAAGCATAACTACTGCAACATTACTATTTTCTTTAAGTTCTCTACATACCTCATATCCATCTTTAATTGGCATCATTACATCAAGTAAGACTAAATCTATATCATTAGCATAAAATTTTTGAAGTGCTTCTTCTCCATTTTCAGCAGTAAATGTTTTGTATCCTTGTTTACTAAGATATCTATCAAACATTATTCTGATCTTTTCTTCGTCATCAACAATAAGTATTTTTATTTCTTTCATCAAATGTCCTTTCTAAATTGAATATTTTTCTAATAATTTTTTATAAAAATCTAAAATATCTTTTAAATTTTCTACGTTTTTATATTTTTGACTTTTCTTTATATCTGAAAGAAAACGTCCTCTGCAACCTTTCTTTATTTTATTTACTTTTTTATTTTTATCTAAGTTTTTGATATTAAGCCATTCTTTATTAACGACATTTATGGTAAAAGATAAAGCTTTTCTACAAATAGAATAAGTATCTTTTAATGCTTTTTTATTAATAGAAATAGGTTTTCCATATTGAACAACCTCGCTACATATATCTACGCCTTACCTCGCAGTAAACTACGAGGTATGTGGCTATCAAAATAATCAATAACTGTTTCTTTTATAGGTTTTCCATTTTTATCTTTTTTACCTAGATAAACTTTTTTGTAGTTATGCTCACCTACTAATGTTTATTAATATATATTAATTATAATTTAATTATACATCGTAATATATTTTTTTTCAATTTAAATTCTATTTTTATTTTAACTTGCTTGAAATATTTTACATATGTTGTACTACATAAATATTGATATACTAGTTATATAATATGTATAAAATGAACAAAATTCGGTAGAATTAATTTTAAATTGTTTTAACTAGCAACTAGTTAAAAGAAAAATAAAACTCATTATACCGAATTTTTTAATTATAAAAGGGGTGCAAATAATTTTAGTATTTGACCTAAATATATTTGAATTTTAGGGATCTTTTTAATAAAATCATTATTTACTTCAATACATTCTTCTAAAGTTTTTTCATAATCTTTTTCTATATTTAAAATTTCACTATTATTATAGATATATGAGCTACATTCTAAATGAAGACATAAGCTTCTAAAATCAATATTTATACTTCCAACACAAGCTTGAATATCATCTACTACAAAAACTTTTGCATGAACAAATCCTGGTTTCCATTCATAGATTTTAACTCCATTATCAATTAAATTTTGATAATATGTTCTTGCCACCCAAAATGCATATTTCTTATCTGGAATATGTGGCATTATTATTTTTACATCTACTCCTTTCTTTGCTGCAAATGTTAAAGCTTGAATCATTTCATAACTAAGAATTAAGTAGGGAGTCATAATATGGACATATCTTTTAGCTGTATTTATCATCTGTAAGTATACATTTTCGCCTACTCTTTCAGTGTCGAAAGGACTGTCTCCATAACCTAAAACATAACCATTTGATTGTGTTTTATAAGAGATATTTGTGTATTTTTGATACAACATAGCATATTGTTCTACAGTATATGCTGTTGCCAAACATTTTTTCTCTTTTTTATTTTTTGATTTTAAATTCCAAATTTGTAAAAACATTAGTGTGAAATTTTTGACAGCATTACCAGAAATCATAACTCCTGTATCTTTCCATTTTCCAAATCTTTCATACTTTCCTATATATTCATCAGCTAAATTTATTCCACCAGTAAAAGCTACCTTGCCATCAATAACTACTATTTTTCTGTGATCTCTATGATTTTGATAAGTTGTGAATACAGGACGAATTGGGGAGAACACTTTGCATTTTATTCCTAAAGATTCTAATTCTTTTGGATATTTTACAGGAAGCCTGCTGAATGTATTGGTTCCATCGTACATAAGTCTTATTTCAACGCCTTTTTGTGCTTTATCTATTAGAATGTTGAGTATTTCATCCCACATTTCTCCAAAATCAATAATGAAATATTCCATAAAAATAAAATTTTGGGCTTTTTTTAATTCTTTTTTTAAATATTCAAATTTTTCTTCTCCCCATGCAAAATATTTAATATCAGAATTACTATCTATAATTGACCCAGAATATTTATTTAAATAATTTGATAAATTATAAATGTCTTCATTTTCTTTTTTTAGTTTTTGTAGTATTTCATCATCTTTGTCTAATATATCTTTTGTTTTATCAAATTCTTTAATGTATTCTTTTTTTAATGTTTTTACTTGTGGTTGAACTATAGTAAAAAAATAAATAAATATTCCAAAAACAGGAAATCCTAAAATCAAAAATAGCCATGTAATAATAATAGCAGGATTATCATTTTTATTAATGATAACAAATCCAAAAATTACAGCTATAATTATTAAAGATAAATATTTAACACTTTCTGATGTAAGAATTGATGAACATATAAAAAAATATGCAAACAATTGTAAAATTAACAAAAGCGCAAAAATAAAGCTTCTACTAAAAATTGTTCTAAATAATCCTTTTTTAGCCTTTTTCTTTGTCTTTTCTAATATTTCTTTTTTAACCATATTAATCTCACATCCTTTCAATTTAAAATAAGGTCCAGAATTTCTGAACCTTATTGCTTAACCAAACAACCTTGAAAAGAATCCTCTCTTTTCTGGTTTTCCTCCAGCAATACGAGGAATTCCTTTATATTTATTTTGAATTAAGTCAGCAACAATAGGGTCATTTAACCATGATGGAAACTCTGCAAGTAGTTTGTTATAAATTTCTGTATCAGAAGAGTCTAACATATTATCAATACTAAAGAAATTAGCATTATCAATATATCTTCCTTCCATTTCATCTAATTTTCTAAGAAATGAAAAAGACTCTCTTCCACATCCTACAAACTGCCAAAAGATAGGAAGATATGAATTTTGAGTAATAACTTCTGTAGATTCTGCTCTATCTGAATTTTCTCCATCTGTTATAAAAATTACATAATCCGCAATCGGTGCAGGGTCCTCATTCATATACTTATTTGCTACATCTCTCATTACAGGTGCATAATATGTACCTCCCATATGATAACCTCTATCCATAATTTCTCTTTTTACATAACCATAATAGTTATTAAGGGAAATATTAGGAAGTCTATGATACTCATTACTAAAGATCCAAAATTCCATTTCACCATTATCGTCAAACTGCATAGCAATAGGTAAAATTCTTTCAATAATTGCTTGAACTGTTCCATTTCTATAAAGATTACTCATGGAACCTGAATAATCAAGCACAAGGGCAACCCTTGCTTCTGCTCCATTTAATCCTGTCTTTTCTAAACAAAGCTTTGTAAGTGTTTCCTTTCTTAAATTTAAGAGTTTATCAGACTCTTCTTTTGTTAAATTTAACATATTAGGCATATAAAATCTTCCTTTCTATTTATTATTTAAGTAATTTATTGCTTTTTGTAATGTTGTTTTTAATGTTTTTTCAGGAGCTTCCTCTGTTATTTCTTGATATAAAAGCTTCATATATTCCATTTTACAAGCATTATCTGGATAACCTAGAATCACTTGATTTGGTTTTTTTGTGAGATATCTTCCAAATTCAATATTAGTTGTAAATGCTGGCATATCGGGGAGTGTTCTTGGGACCCAAAATATAATAACTCCAGCATTATCAAGTGCTTTCCATTCCCATTTTGTTTGTTTGACTATGTATTTGTCAGAAAAAGGAATATCTGGAGGATATTCTGGGATATAAACTATCCCAGAATATCCAAAATCAGATAATATAGAAACAGCTTTTTTACGCCAAGATTTTTCATATGACGAATTTCTCATTGTTGGACCAGCCAAAAATATTGAATTACTATTTATCATAACTTCTTTATTAGAAAAATTTAGAATCATTTTGTTTTCTCCTAATATTTAATAAAGTCCATCATCATCTAGATCTGTATTTAGACCATCATTTTCATCCCATTTAAAGTTATATATTTGTTTATTATCAAGTGCAAATACCTTAGATGAAAATTCTCCAACAGGAGTATCTTTTATAGCTTCATTATACATATAGACTCTAGAATCAATTCTGTCACATAGATGTAAAAGTTCTGCCTCTAAAAACATAGGAGTAACAGCACTTCCATGTTCTGGAATGCCATGATGTGAAAGAATCATGTGTTGTAAAATAGTACTTATTTCTGGATCTATATCTAATTTTTCACATAAATCACCAATATATTTCGCTCCCATGTGAATATGTCCTAAAAGTTTTCCAGATGTGCTATAATCTGTTACTAATCCAATAGGGCCTGTTTGAAATTCCTTGATTTTTGCAATATCATGAATAATAACCCCTGCATAAAGAACTTCTTTTCTTACTGTAGGATAGACACTTGCAATGGCTTTTGCTGTTCTAAGCATTCCACAAGTATGAAGTAGCAATCCACCAAGTACCGCATGATGAACACTCTTTGCACCAGGCATTGTTAAAAGGACTTCTTTATTTTCTTTTAAGGCTGTTGTTACTACCTTTTTTAAAGGAGTACTGTTAAAACCTTGTGCGGTATTCATAAGTTCATCATACATTTTTTCTACTGGTTCTGGTGCTACAGGGATTAAGTCATTTTTATCAAACTTATCGGTTTCTTTTACTTCTCTAATATTTAAAATTTTTGCTTGTTTATTTCCTTGATAATCTTCAACAGAAAATTGAAGTACAATATAATCTGAATCTTGTAAATTATCAAGATTTAGACTAGGGGGAATAGTCCATAGTTTCCCTGGCATTTCTCCTGTTTTGTCCTGTAAAACAAGGTCTATATAGTTAGTTCCTTGTTTTGTTTGTTTAATTGCGTGTTGCTTTAAAATATAAACATTTGCATATGTCTGGCCTACAACCATATCAATAACACTTACTCTTGTCGCCATTTTTTATTCCTCCTCATCTTTTGGGGTATTCCACTTACATATTCCTAAGAAACTTTTTTTCTTGATACCTGCTAAAATATCAAATGGAATTCCAATAATTTTTTTAATAGGGTAATATTCTAAACCTTCTTTTTCTTCTTTATAAAATCTATCTTCTTTATTAAGTGGTTCTTTATTAAATCCCATATAGATTTCCAAAACTTCATTGTCTAAATCAATTAAATAAGCCCATTCGCAAAATAAAGAATCATTAACAAAATCTCTATTATCTTTTAATTCTTGAGATCCATTTTCTAAAAGGTATTCTAAAATACTAGCTCCCATATCTCTATCGAGTTCTGGATGACGTTCTTTAAATTCGTTAGCAATTTCCATACTCACAAATTTTTCTTTTTCAACATCTACTCCAAGATCTTTGTAATATTCTTTAATCTTTTCATCTGTTATATAAGTGCATTTATTAACAATATCTCTAAATTCATTAACATGATGGCTTTTAATAAGCTTTTTTAGAAAGCTAAAGACAACAAGCCCATTTCCTTCTGGATACCCATCCCATTGACCATATTGAGCTACTTTAATTTCCTCATTATTTACAACCATTGTAAGATTTCTTGTTCCCATATTTAAACCTCCTTTATACAATATAGTCTTAACAGTTTTACTACTATTATTATAGCACATATAAGCGATAATGTCAAAATAAATTTAATTTTTTATAAAAATAAAAAGCCTATGTAGGCTTTTTATTCTGTTATATCTTCTGGTAATTCACTAGGATTATCATCTATTGGAAGATTTTCTATTTCTCCTTCTATTGGCGGCTCTTCGTTTGAAGGAGGCTCTTGTATTTCTGGTTGCGATACTTCTCCTGTGTCTTGTTCTTGGCTATCTTGTGGTGGTTCTTGAGATTCATCTGGTGGTGGAGTAGGTTCTACAGGAGGTCTATAAAAATGATTGTAATAACATTTTTCTGTAATTTCGTCTAATCTAAGTTCATCAAGACTTGTTATTAATAGGTTATGATCTATATTATACAAATAATTATTAGGTGAAATATATGAAGCAATTAAAATAGTTCCTTTATTCCAACATCCTTCATGAGCTAAAAGACCTGTTGTTGTACATATTGCAATATGAACATCACATTCTTCTTTTGGTTCTGTACCTTCTTTAAAGATTTCAGTAGTACTACAATTTATATGTTTACAATTATCAGTTGCCAGTTTCCCAGATATTTTACATATATCTTTACTTACTAAATTTAATTCTTCATACGTTTTAGATAAAATACTTTTGTTTTTTAAATCTTTATGAATTTTACTCATATAATCTTTCCAAAGAATAGCTGTTTGGTTGCCTCCAGAAGCATCATACATGGACGAATAACTATCAGAAGATATTCTAATAACACTAGTATAATAACCTGTAAAACCAGCAAATGTTATACATTTATTTTCATGAGTACCTGTTTTTCCTGCTGTTGTTATATTATCTAGTTTAGCATTAACCCCACTACCATTAGTTACTTCACTTACTAACATATCAGTTGTTAAATAAGAAGTTTCTTCACTAAAAACTCTTCGTTTAATTTTATTTAAAGATGAATTTAGTATATCATTATCTTTTCTGTCTTTTACTACAGTATAGCTATGTGGTTCTATAAAAACTCCTCCATTAGCAATAGTTGCATATGCTCCTGTCATTTCAAGTGTAGTCATATCACTTGTTCCAAGAGCAAGTCCTGAACCTGTTCTTGATATATGGCTAGAATTTATTCCCATTTGCATTAAAAAATCTGCTGATTTTTCAATGCCTACATTATTTATTAAAAAATAAGCTGCTGGTATATTGTGAGATGTTTCAACAGCTTCTCGCATAGTCATAGGATAATTATTGCAAACGCCTCCAGGAAAACCATCATTATTATCATATCCTTCAATTGCTACTTTATAATCAGGAGCAACAGAAGAAGGAGCAGCTCCTAGTTCAATTGCTGGAGCAAAAATTGCAATTGGTTTCATTGTTGAACCTACTGGCTGTGTGCTATCTACTGCTCTGTTAAATGTTTCTTGAGCTGTTGGCTCATTTTTGCTTCCTATCATAGCAACAATAGCACCTGTTTTTTGATCCATAATTACAGCAGAAACTTCAGTTCCTTTTGCATCTTCTGTATTTGGATAGTTATTATAGTTTGCTGCGCTTTCTTGTAATATAGTTTGAATATTGGGGTCTAATGTAGTATATATTTTATATCCACCATTTCTTATTGAATATTTTTTATAATTAAGGTTTGTATTTGTAATTTCTTTGCCTTCTTGTTTTAAAAGGTCGATAGCTACCTCTTCTAAAACATATTCAACATAATGAGCATAGGGATACATTCCTGCATTTTGGGAAGTTTCGCTAATTACAACTTCTTCTTTAAGGGCTTCTTCATATTCTCTATCTGTGAGTTTTCCATTTTCGTGCATTGTAAAAAGTACAGTATCTGTTCTTTTATTTGTTGGAGACATATCTCCTTTTTGTAAATTTTTTCTAGGATTATACCCATTAGGATTTTGAGTTAATCCTGCAAGCATCGCACATTCTCTTGTTGTAAGTTCATCTAGTTCTTTATTAAAATAATCTTTGGCTGCAGACTTTACACCATAATTAGAACCACCAAGATATATTATGTTAAGATATGCTTCTAATATTTCATCTTTTGACATCTTTTTTTCTAATTTTAAAGCAAGTGCTATTTCTTGAGCTTTTCTTTTATATGTGACTTCTGAGGTTAAATAAACATTTTTAATTAATTGTTGAGTAAGGGTACTTCCACCATAATCAGCACCTCCACTTAATTGTCCTAAAATAGCACCTATAAAACGTTTTTTATCTACTCCATTATGGGTAAAAAATCTTTTATCTTCAACACTGACTATTGCATCTTTTATATCTTGTGGAATTTCATCTATTGATACCCATTGTCTATTTTCATAACTTGAATAAGAAGTTATTAAATCCCCATTTTTATCATATATTAGGGAAGTTTGAGATACATCTGTAAGTAAACTTATATCAAGCTCTGGTAAATCTGACAACCAATTGGATATAATAATTGCTAATATAATACTTCCAGACAGAAAAAGTCCTAACATTGAAAAAAACATTACTTTGAAAATATAAAACACTTTTTGTTTTCTAGTTAGTTTTACACTTTCTTCTTTCTTTTTAGAACTGCGTTCTGTGGATATGTTTTTTGTTGGTTTTTCCTTTTTATATTGAAGATTATTTGTTTTTGTGTTATCTTTACTTGCTTTTGATTTTAGTTTTTTATTAGATTCAAAAACAAGATTATCTTTATTGCTCATTTTTTCTCCTTTCATTGAACAACCTCGCTACTTGTAGCGAGGATTCTTTAATCCTCGTCTACTTGTCCTTGGCTTCTTAACCGTTATCAATCTACGGATTTGGGTGTATTTATATTTTATTACTTTAATTCCATGCTATATGTTTCTTTTATTTAATATACTTATTAAATCAATGTTGCAATATGCCGAATTATTTTAAATTCATCTTAATTTGATTATATATCATAATATATTTTTTATCAATAAATTTTATAAAAATATTGTCTTTTTATTAGTATTATGAGATAATATTCATATATAGTTAATTGATAAATATAAAAAATATGGCATAAAGAAAGGAGAAAAGTATGTATTATTAAGTTTTTTGCAATAATATATACCACATTATTACATATGGGAAAACTTACAAAATTAGAAAAAGAAACAATTATTAATTATAATGATTCCGATGGTATTGCTAATATTTATTCTTGTAATAAAAATATGATGAAAAAATTATTAGATTTAGAAAATGAATATCCAGATAAAGTAAAAGTTACTTATAAGAGTGATGTTTCTTTAAATGTGGAAATTCCTAAAGAGTGGATAAAAATATCTGCGCCAAGAAAGCTAACAGATGAACAAAGGAAAGCCGCAAGGGAGCGTATGCTAAAAAATAGAAAAAAATAAAAGCATTGAAAACTCAATGCTTTTATTTATGCTAAAACAAGTTTTCTAATTTTAGAGGGAAGAAGTGTTTTTTGTCTAAATAATACTTCATAAGAAGCACAATATTTATCTGCTATACATACCAGACTTGCTTCTTTGCTTAATGGTAAGTGGGTTATATTTAATGGCCACATATGACTATAAATAATATTTTTTTCTTTATCACTAAGATCTTTTACTTCTTTTATTGCATTTATCATTGCAATTTTAGCGTGGACATAACCATGAAGTCTTGGCGATTCTTCTTTTTTATGCCAATCATAGAAGTAAAAATCATGTAAAAGAGCACCTCTTATTAAATCATGATAATTTACTTTTATATCAAATTTTTTAGCAATAATAAAACTAATATAAGCAACTCCCATACAATGTTCTAATCTATTGAAATTACTATGTTGTATATAATTTTTAAGGTCTAAGACATCTACTTCTTTCATGATTTCTAAAATTAGTTTTAAAAATTCGTTTTCGATTTTATCAACCCTTTCTATTTTTCAGGAGAAAGAAGCATTGAGATTATTCTACCATCAATTTTGGGTTTTTCTGCTTTATCATAATTAATATTTATGTAATTCAAAAACTCGTTAATTACATTCATTGCAATATCTTTATTCTCTCTTCCTCTTAATCTTAAAGTTAATTTTACTTTTTTATTTTTTGTAAGGAATTTGTTTGTCTGATTTGCTTTTGTTTTTAAATCATTTATATCAATATTAGCAGATAATCTTATTTCTTTTGTTTCTCCAATATTTTGTTTTTGTTTCTTTTTTTGTTCCTTTTCTTTTTTTTGTTTTTGATATATAAATTTTTCATAATTCATAAATTTACATACTGGTATTTCTTGAATGTTCATTTGAACTAAATCAAGTTGTAATTCTCTTGATAAATCAAGTGCTTGTTCTAATTCCATTTCTTCCTTTGAGCCATCTTCTTTAATTACTAATACTTTTGATGCTCTTATCTCATCATTAATTGAGATATTTTGTTCTTTCAAAAAGTTAACCTCCATTTTTATATTTTAAATTTTATTTTTATAGATTAATTATATCACATAAAAATATTAATTTCAATACAAAAATAAGGCTTTGCAAAACTGCAAAGCCTTAAAGAACTATCTTATTGTTAATGTAATCTTTTTTTCTTTACCCCATGCTTGCATGAACTTTTTAACACCAGGTACAGAATATGCATGGTTGTTATATTTCGTTCTTGCTTGTACTAGTCGATTATTTGATACTTCAACTGTACAAAGAGGTATTGTAGGATTGTCCTTTCTTCTGATAAATACGATTGTAGAGCGTCCTTCTGCAACAGATTTTGCATATGAGCCAACACAATGATGAAGTATACGGCCTTCTTCATAAAGTTCCTCTTGTGTTTTAGGAGTTACTACCATAAAATCGAAATCTTCAGAATCCCATTCAAGATATTGATATCTTTTTACAGCATCTTGGAAATTTTCAATTGCTTTTTTATCCTTTAGTGTATTGTATTTTCTTATTGTGCGGTCATGTTCTAGTTTTAAACTATTAGTAAATATAACAGTTCTTTCGTTCATGTCGCATTTTAGAGCAATACACATATTAAGATAATCTCGCCATTCTCTAAGACCTGTACTCCAATCCATACATTGATATTGGTCTAAGCTTTCTACATACTTTTCAATTTCCTTCATATTTATTTTAGGAATATTGAGATTTAAAATCTCAATAACAGTATCTACTTCATTGTTATACGTATGCAAAAATCTTGTGCAATCATTATACAAAGCATTTGGATCTGCTTCAAGGATTCTTTTATAGGATTCAAATTCTGGTTGATATACATCTGCCTGTCTTAATTCTTTAAATTGGGCTTTTGTTAATCCCAAAATTTTATGTGGAGTTGTTTCTTTTTTGCGGATAAATCTGGGACAGGTAACTTTTTTGATAATATCTTTTATCAAATTTGTCATTCCGCTTTTTGCAAGCTGTTCTAATGACTTACAAGAGTTATACACAGCAAAATAATTAACGCTTCCAGCCAGTTCCTTTGCAAATGTTTCCAAATCACCTGAGCTTTTTACTCCTGATGAATTTTCACAGAATTCAATATACCCTGTTTTTTTTAGCACTGAATTTTTGTAGTCATCAACAACTTTTTGAACACTTCCTATAAACCTAATTTGTATATAAGAATAGCCGCCTGAAATATATCTAAAACTATGGTTTATGTCATTACATGTTGCTATTTTGGGGCCTCTTTCGTCTTTGTAAAAGTAAATAGATTTTTCAGTCGCATAAATTGCACATTCAGTTTCTAATGATTTAATTTCGTACTGATAATCTCCATCTTTAAAATCTAATTCTTCTTTATATTGATAAAGAGTTATTAAAAGGTTTCCATCCTCTTCAAGATCTGTTTTTAGGGCATATCCACTTTGAGTATTAGAAACGACTTGTCTTTTACAATGTGGGCACTCAGTAATAGTCATATATCTTTCAGGTAAAACTGTTTTTTCTCCACAATTTTTACATACCGCAACCCAAACTAAACCTTCTTGTTTTTTATCAAATGTCGTTGAAGGTGGTATCTCATCAATTAAATCATTAGGATCCAATTTAGGAAATTCAATTTGGGGAGATTCTTGTGCTTTCTTACTAGCTATAGTTTTTACTAAATCTTTATAGTTAATTGCACTTTTGTAAGCATAAGAGAGCCTATAATGCATATCTTCCCAATCATAACACGTTTCAGATTTATGATAATATCCACCATTTATAGGGATGTGTTTTGTAAGTCCTGGGAACAATTTTTGACATTCTACTTCGTCTTTTTTTGTCATATTTGTAAAAACTTTTCTACTACTATATGAGTATTCATGTTTTGGCATTCTTTTGCACCATTCTCCCATATAGTTAGTAAGACAAAGCATATCATTTGTCTTTGCATCAAATTTCACAATATCATTGAGGTGAATATCGATTTCACAATCAGTAATATCTGCATGAAGCTCTGTTACGTATCTGAGCAACAACATATAATCCTTATTGTAAATAATTTTATTATAAACAATTTCAGATATATATCCTTTTGAAATATTCTTACCACAATTAGGGCAAGTTTCTTGCGTCGTTGCATCTACAAAATCATCAAAACCACAATCATAACATTTGACATGTGCTTGAAGTGGATTTTCCTGATTTGTTTCATACACAATAGGAAGAAGATGGTTTTCTTTAAGATATTGATTACATTCTTTTAAACCCTCTTCATCATACATATTGATTACATTATCAACCAATTCTTTTTGTTTTTTTGTCATTTTACAATAGCATCACTATATACCATATAACATAGCTGTAAAGTTACACCCTTTGGTAAGTGTTGCATTCCTCCTTTTCTCTTTTTTTGTTTTTTGATTAACTTTTCTGTTCTTATTATATCATATTAAAAATAAAAAAGCAGCTTCTAGCTGCTTAATTATATAAATGCATAGTTTTTTGAAAAGTCTGAATAAATTCTTCTTTTGTCATTTGGCTAGTTAGTTTGAATCCTAGCCATTGTTCTTTTGAAGAGTGTTTTAGATTATATGTAATTCCTTTACCTGTTCGTCTTTCCCATTCACATAAAAAATCATAATCATTATCAATTAGATGATGCATTTTATTTATATCTTTTGGAAGATCTTCTTTTTTTATAAACGAATAGTTGAATTCTTGTAGTTTTTCTTTTAATGTTTCCTCATTTTTAGTGAAAATAAAAAACTCTAATAAATGTGGGTATTTTTCATACATATATTTTAATGAATCAAAAAATATTAGATTTATTTCTTTGTTTAAAAAGTCAGTTGTTATAATATCTCCATTAATATAAACTTTTATTTTTTCCATAAAAACCTCCTAAATATTATGATTTTTCTTGTATTTTGATGTTAGTGTTAGTCTAATTTTAGGATTATCATTTATTGATTTAGTAACAAGCACTTTATCAAATAACATATGTTTAAGAGTAATATTATTTGATTCATCTAATACTTCTAAAATTCTTGAAAGCTTAAAAGGGTTTATTTCACTTTCAATTCTGGTAGAAATAATTGAAGCTAAATAACTAATATCTGTTATTATTATTGAGTTATTTGGTTCTTCTAGCATTTTTTCTAAATTTTTAAAAACATTAATATATTCATTTTTATTTGGCAATAATTCATCTTCTTTTAAATTATATTCTTCCATTATTTCAGGAATACTAACAATATCTTCAAGATATAGTGAATCTTCTTCAACAGTTAAGCCTTCTTTAAATATAGGTTTATAAATGATATCACTTACTAGAAGCTGGATAGTTCTTTTATTGTTCCAAACATTATCAGCAAGCTTAAATATAACATCTACACTTCTTCCACTTGGTAGTAAATCAGCATATTCACCTAAATAAAAACCAATTCCTTCAATAATATTTAATTCATCCTTAGGTGTTGAAAAGGTTATTTTTAAATGTGCATTTTCAGATCCTGCTTTTGAGCCTATCTTTTTTATTACTTTAGTTTTTAAATTTTTGCATATAAATATAGGTTCTTTATTTTTTTCTCCAAATGGTTCTAGTTTACATAGTTCATCAAAATTATTAAGGTTTATTTCTTCTGGAAATATTTCTGTATCTATTATATTTTCTGGAATAAAAGTTTCTTCTTTAAAGTTCATATTAGCATATTCTTTTAATTTTTTAATAAAATTATCGAGATTTTTAGATTCAACTTTTAAACCTGCCGCACCTTTATGTCCTCCAAAACTTAAAATATACTCATTTGCATATTTTAGTAGCTTCATCATATCTATATCTTTGTAACTTCTACAAGAACCATGATAACAATTTCCATCACTAGGAATACTTAAAATAATAGTTGGTCTATTAAATTTATCAACTATTCTAGAAGCTACTATTCCAATAACGCCTTTATGCCAATCAGTTCCATACACAACAATAGGTGCTAATGAATTAAAATTATAATTTTTTATAATTTGTTCAAAAGCTTCATCTGTAATCTTTTTTTCTATTTTTTTTCTTTCTTCGTTAAACTCCAAAAGTCTATCAGCATATTGAAAAGCTTTTTCCTCATCATCTGTCATTAATAAATTAATAGCATATGAAATATCACCAACTCTGCTTGATGCATTAATCAAGGGACCTATATAAAAGGCGATATCTTGAGCAGTTAAAGTATCTCTTGATTCTAGTTTACCAGAGACTCTAAGTAAGTTTTTTATGGAAGGATTATTGGTAGTTTTTATTAATTCAAGACCTTCTTTTACAATAATTCTATTTTCGTTAATTAAAGGCATAACATCGGCTACTGTTCCAAGTGCTGTATAAATTAATAATTCTTTTTCTTTCCCTTTAATTCCTAATTCTTCATAAATTGCTGCAATCAATTTATATGCCATACCAGCACCACATAAATCAACAAAAGGATAAGAATTGTCAGGTCTTTTATTATCAAGAACTGCTAATGCTTTTGGTAGTACTTCTTTACATTCATGGTGGTCTGTAACAATAACATCTATTCCTTCATCCATAAGTGTTTCAATCTCTGTGATGTTAGTAATTCCACAATCTACTGTTATTACTAATGTGTAATCATCATCTAAAATATCATAAATACTATTCATATTCATTCCATAACCATCAATAAGTCTTCTTGGAATATAATAATCACAATTTATTCCTATTTTTCTTAATCCCTTTAAGAGAGATATAGTGGAAGTTATTCCATCACAGTCATAATCGCCATATATAAGAATACGTTCTTTATTTTTTTTTGCTCTTAATATTCTAGATACTGCAATCTCCATATCATTAATTAAATAAGGATCATATAAGTTTTCGAAATCACCCTTTAAGTCTAAAGGGTTTAAATCTCTTGCTATTAATAATCTATCAGTTAATGGCATAGTTAAATCAATATCTTCTTTTCTTAATTTATAATTAATTGAATTAATCATATAATTGCTCCCTTTTCTTTTTTATATAGTTATAATTGCTATATTTACGTTATCTATTAATATTATAATTATACCATATAAATAGTAATATCGTCAATAAAAATACTAAATATAGAGGTGAATTCACCTCTATATTATTTTTTTAATTTTATAACCATACAATTCAAATGATTCTTTATTTGTTATATCTTTAGCAAAGAAAAAATGAGTCATTGCCCAATTTATTATCTCATCTTTAAATTCAGAACCTTGTATTAATGGGATTATATTTATATAAACTTCTTTCCAAGTTTCTGTAAATTCCATTAAAAACATATAACCCATTTCAAAATTTCCTGAATTAAACAGATTCATTAATGTCATTAATGTAATCCATAAAAGTTTTTTTTCATCGGTATTGCAAGGGTTAGGAATATTTATTTTTTCTATTTCATTAGTACTAAATTTTTCTTTACCCATTGTAATAGTATCTGTTTTTAATCCTTCTACTCGATCTTTTTCTTTTTTATTTAATTTTAAATTTGATAAAAGTTCATAAATAGAATAAGGGCATGTATAATTTTCTTCACTTAACCAAAAGTAACCTATTGTTACAAGTTTGTCTATGTATTCTGTTTTTTGTGCTTGTGTCATTAACTTTATTCCTCTTCTTCATCTTGATAATTTAAAAATAATAAACAAGTACTAACAACTTGGTAACTAACAGCTCCTGAACTTGTTTTAAATGGAACTGCTGCAGTACTATAATTTACACTTAAAACATCAACAGTATCATCACATTCTTCGAAAAACTTATTAACAGCTTCATCTACATCTGGATTTTGTCCATTTCCTTTAAATTCTTTACATCTAATCATTTTTATTATTCCTTTCATAAAATTTTTTTAATTTTTCAATATCTGTTGTTAAATCATTTTTATTATCTTTGCTACAGATATCATCCGACATATAAAGTATATAATCAGTAGAAACTTCAAATATTTCTGATATTTTTTTTAAAATATTAATAGATAATGATTTTTTTTGAGTTTCTATTTGTTGTAACATAGAACTAGATATATTAAGCATTAAAGATAATTGTTCTATATCCATATCATTTGCAATTCTAATTATTCTAATTCTATTTGGTGGTATTTGAGAATTAGGATTTTTTATTATATCTTTATGTTGTACAGTTTTTTCTTTAAGGAAAGTTTTATTTCTTGTCATAAAAACCTCCTTAAAAAGTTTTATATATTCTTGATTTTGTTTCTACTTTTATTTTTTGACAAGTTTCTAAAGAAACACCAACTAAGATCATCATAGAAGTTGTAGCTAAACCATTAAAACCAATGGCTGAAAAAATAATTGTAGGGATTAATGCAATTAAAGATAAATACATTGCACCAATAAATGTAAGGTTTTTATTTACTTGTCTTATATAATCACCTGTAGGTTTGCCTGGTCTAATTCCTGGTATACAACCTCCATTACTTTGAATATTATCTGATATTTCTTTTGGGTCAAAAATTAAAGCAGAATAAAAATAAGAAAACATAAATATTAATACTGACATAATAATTGCATACATAATACTTCCATATGATAAATATTTTGTTAGGAAAGATGCTATCTTTTCTGGTGCATATTGGCTTGCCATACTAACTATTTGCATAATTGTGGATGCAAAAATAATTGGCATAACGCCTGTTAGGTTTACTTTTATTGGAAAATAATTTTGAGACTGTCCAAAACTTGTAGCGCCTCTTGCACTTGCTTTTGAATATTGAATAGGTATTTTTCTTGCACTTGATTCAGAGATAACTATTGATATTAGTACAACCACAAGTAAAAATAATACTAATAGTCCATAATACCAAATAAGTCTTCCTGCGGATATATCTTTTAATGTATTATTAAGTAGGCTTGGAATAGATGAGATTATGTTTATAAATATAAGTAAAGACACCCCATTTCCAAAGCCTTTTTGTGTAATTGTTTCGCCAATCCAAACTGCAAGTCCTGTGCCTATACTATGAATTGTTGCGATTAATAAATAAACATACCAAACAGGATTAGTTAATATCCCATATATATTTTGCATTGTAATAGTTGTTCCTATTGAAATAACAAAGGCCATTATAACTCCAACTATTACAGTATATCTTTTTATTATTTTATCTCCCCCAGGAGATTTCTGTACATCATGTAATGCTTGAATAGCATATGTAAGTAATTGAATAATAATTGAGGCTGAAATATATGCACTTATTCCTGTTGCCATAATAGTAAAATTAGAAAGTGCACCGCCTGTAAAAGTACTAGCATAATTTAATATTCCAGAGCTAGAAATTGTTTTTAATACTTCTCTATTAACAAAAGGAACTGGAATAAATGATAATACTCTAAATAAAAATAACATCATTATTGTAAATAAAATTTTTCCTCTAATATCTTTATTATTAATTAAAGTTTTTATTGCTTCCATAGTGCCCTCCTAAAATAAATTATTAATAATTGACATAAGTGAAGAGATAATTAAATCCTCACCATAAATCAATAATGTCATAATTGTAGTAAAAATAAGCACCATTAAAGAATTTATACATAAATCTTTAGGCTTTACCCAAGATATTTTTTTTAGTTCTTTTAATTTGCTTTGCATTTATTGTAACCTTAGTTGCGTTTTATTTAATAAAGCGCTTCTTCCTTTCTTTTTTGATAGCCTAGTAGTTAAAATCTACTAGGCTATTAATATTTACATTGTTTTTTAAAAAACCTCTTCTTCTTTTCCTAAAACAGAATCTAATTTTTCTTCAATATTAGATTCTGATTTGGTTTCATGAATGATGCTTGGATCAATATCATCATTATCAACGATTCCAAAATGTTCAAATACTTGTTTTTGAATAACAGCAGCAATTTCTGGATTTTCTTCAAGATATGCCTTAGCATTTTCTCTTCCTTGTCCAATCTTTGCACCATCATATGCAAACCAAGCACCTGATTTTTGGATAATATCAAGTTCCACACCAATATCAACAAGTGCTCCTGTTTGAGATGCTCCTGAATCAAACATTAAATCAAACATACACTCTTTCATTGGTGGTGCCATTTTATTTTTGACAACTTTTACTTTAACACGGTTTCCTACGGGTTCACCGCCTTGTTTAATGGCTTCTGTTTTTCTTACATCAAGTCGTACTGAGCTATAGAACTTTAACGCACGACCTCCTGTTGTGGTTTCTGGGTTCGTTTCGTATTACCTTATAGGCTTTTTATCCTATAATTCTGGAGCTTTCGCCCATCAGTATACCCCACAACATATACCTACAATATGTTAATTCATATTCAGACTAGCATATCTTTTTATAATATATTTTCCTATGTGGAATATCATAGGTTTTAGAAAGATTTTTCTTAATAAAATATATTAACGCCCCTGCCTCGTGGAGATATTATATTCTGTAGTTTACAGGTTCAATCTCTATGCGTTGCGGCTGGTTTAATTTTTACATTAAACCTTCACCTCTGATTATCTATATGAGTAAATCACTCTCATACAACTTCCAGTTTTTTTCAGGGGTTTTAGTTTGGCAATCCCTTTAATATATTTTTTTCTTTTAATATTTTATTTACTTGTTCTTTTACACTTTGTGGATTTGAAATTATATCATATTCCCAAATATATATCGTATTTATAGAAAGCTCTTTTAATAATTGTTTTTTTCTTTTATCTTTTTCAATTATTGATAATTGGTTTTTATTTAAACTATCCATATCAAAAAATCTTGGATCTAGATGCCATATACCACCTTGAACTTCGATATCTAAGAAAAATTCTGGAATAAAAATGTCTGTTTTGAAGTTTTTAATTGGAACTTCTTGTATACAGTAAAGTTTTAAGTCATTCTTAATATAATTATAAATATATTCTTGTGGTGATATTATGCTTTTACCATTTTTATCAGAAAACCCATTGAGAATTCTATATTTATTTGTTATTGCACTTTTACTTTTATTGAAATATGTACATAAAACATTTAAATCTAAGTCGTTGTTTTTCAATAAATATTCCAAATCTTCTTTTGTCCATTTACGGTGAGATATAATATTGTGTTTTGATGCATATGCAACTATGTTTTCTTTTTTAATATTTAAATGTTTAGCAATATCGTTTATATTTAATACTCCATAATTGTTTTTTAAATATTCTATCTCTTCTTCTGTCCAATTATGCTCATTATTTAAGTTATTAATGGCTGTTATTTTTCTATTTTCATCTTTTCCCATGCATTTTTGTGAGCAATATTTTTCATTTAATGTTGGTTTCCCACAAATAATACATTTATTATAAACTAAAGATTTTTCATACTTTTGTTTTTTATGTTTTTGATAACATTCCTTTGAACAATATTTAACTTCACATCTATCTAATTCTTTTTCACAATATAAACATTTACCTTTTGGTTTAGACATTGATTTCGCTTTACATTCAACTGAGCAAAATCTTTTATTTTTTGTTTCTTTTCCACAAACTTCACAATAATTCATTATATAACTCCTTTTTATTTTTATTATATATCACGAATACGAATAAATTAATAAATAGGAATTATTTTCATTTTAAAAATAAGATTTTAAATTTTACCAAACATTATTCCAATCTTTTCTCTGAGCTGATTGATAAAGATTACTGTTGTTTCTGTTTTGGAAACTACTCCATTAATTTTCCTCAATGCTTTCGACAACAAACGAGCTTGAAGACCAACTTGTTGGTCAGTCATTTCTCCTTCAATTTCAGCTCTAGGAGTAAGAGCAGCAACAGAGTCAATCACAATAAGAGACATTCCTCCTGATCGAATTAAAGACTCTGCAATTTCTAGTCCTGTTTCTCCATCATCTGGTTGACATACATATAAATCATCTACATTTACACCAATATTTTCAGCAAATTGAACATTAAGAGCATGTTCTGCATCAATAAACGCACAAAGTCCACCAGCTTTTTGGGTTGCTGCTACTGTTTGAAGAGCAATTAATGTTTTACCAGCAGATTCTGGGCCATAAATTTCAATAATTCTTCCTTTTGGAAGTCCACCAATACCTACAGCAATATCAAGGGGAAGAATTCCTGTTGATAAATGTGGATAAGCTCTTGGTTTATCTCCTAATTTAATAATTGCTCCTTTACCATATTTTTTTTCAATTTGTAATATTGAATCTGAGACTGCCTTTTTCCTTTCTTCAAAATCATTAATAGGTTCAGTCTTCGCTTCAACTTTTGCTGTTCTTGCCATGTTATTCTCCTTTTCTTAATTTTATTATTTTTAAAGCTTCATTATAAGCTTTAGAAATCTTTTCAAAATCTTTTGCATTACCACCTTTATCTGGGTGATATTTTTTTGCTAATTCCCTATATCTTGTTTTTAGTTCTTGTTCTGTTGGATATGTACTAAACTCTAAATCATTAAGACATTGTGGGAATGAATTATTAGAAAGCGGTGTTTCTATTAAGTTCTCTTTTACCTCTTCGTATTTTCTTTCATATGAATTAAAAAAGTCCATAGGATTTTCTTTTGGTGGATGTCTTTTTAGGAATAATTCATAGAGATTTGAAAAAAGAAAATATAGAAGAATTCCAATTGTAATAATTAGTATTAGTATAATCATTTTTATACCCATAAATTTTACATACTATGCTCCTTCCTATAATGTTATATAACTATTATACCACTTAGAGTATTTTAAGTCAATCTAAATACAAAAAAATAGAATCCAAAAAATGGATTCTATTTTTATACTATTCTGTTTCTGGATTTGAGGTATCTCCTGTTTCATCTGTTGATATATCTTCTGTATTTCCTTCAATAGCAGATTCTTCATCACCGCTAATTAAATCTTCTTCATTACCATCAAGAATGAGATCAGTTTCTGGTCCTGAATATTTAAATAAGCCATATCCATCTATAAGCCAGTATCCATTTTCAATACTTGCAGGTAAATTTACTTCGAATGTTTTATCTTTAAGTTCTACATATGAACCTGTTGATAATTCATAATCTTCAATAAATACGTGTGTATCTGCTTTTATATTTACTGATTTATATACAGTTCCTTGATAATACCAAAATTTGTACATTGCATCTTTTGTAAGACCTTTCATGAATCCATCAGTGGTAAGCATTGTTTCCCTAAATTCTTTACCATTAACTTCTTTGATACTTACATTTGATACTCCATCACTAAATGTCGTTTCTAGTATATAATCACCAACAGGAGAATAAGGGCAATATCCATTAGCTTCACTAGGAAATGTTAATTTTTTAGTAGCCTCATCTTGAGTAAACTTTATTCCAACAGTATAGCCAAAATCTGTCATTTTATAAAAAGTAAAAGCTTCAGGAACTTCTCCTTCACTATATAAAATAAGCTTATCATTTTCAGTCATTTCTGGAATTAGCTGATCATATTCTGTAAACCATTGATAGTTACTTTCACTATCTACATCTTCTCCAGGAGATGTGTTTAATAGTGGAGAGTATGTGTCTCCTTTTTTAACATATAATCCTTCTGGTATTTCTTCTTCTGTATATGTTTTTATGCTTCCATCTTCATTCATAACAATACTTGCTTTTTCACTACATCCAACTAAAGTAAAAGTTAAAAATAAAGCTAATATTGATGTTAATATTTTCTTTTTTTTCATTATTTAACGCTTACAAGCATACTTATAAGCTGTTCCTCCTTCCATTTTTAAGTTATTTATTTCTTTAAAACATTATAATATATTTCATATATTTTATCAAGAATTTTAGAATTCAGGGAGTTGACCCTTTATAAAGCCAGAACTACTAGCATATATTATCTGGGGTTTTATGCCATAAACCATTTCAAATAAATCATGTTTTTGCTCTGTTTCTGTTTTTATTTTAGGATTTTTTTGATTTTGTTTTTTTATATTTTCTGGTAAAATCTGTATACCACCTACAATATTCTCTTTTAAATAAACAAAAACATCAATAGCATTATTGTCATAAGTAAGACCATCAGCTAATTCAAAGTTATATTGTGGAAGTTTTTGTTTTAAGTTTAAAATAGTATTTACATCTCGTAAATAATCAGTATATGTATCATCAACAACTTTCATATATACAATATTTAAAGCTGCTTGAAGTGACATTTTTATATTATAGTTATTAACACAATCATTATGAAAATTTCTTGCTATTTCTAATAAATCTTCTAATGTTCTTCCATAATATTTATTTATTTTATAATAATCATCTGATATTTGTTCTTCTTTTTTTTCAAGTCTTGTTTTTCCTGTATTAAGATAATACTTAGCCCAATTAGGTCTGCTAAGCATATCAAATCCTTTTATTATAGCCTTTTTATGAGCTTCTTTTATCAAATAATTTACACTTCCGACTTTTTGTGTTGTTAGGTATAATCCATTTTCCCATGGAATTTCTATTTCTTTGTATGTTGGATGGCTTCGCATTTTTTCTCTCTTTTCAAAAGGATACATCCTTTTTTCTAATTCTGTTGCCATTTTTTACTGCTCCTTTCTTATTGTTTGTTATTTTAATTGTACCACATAACCTAAAAAAGGTCAATAAAATAAGAAGACACCAAAACATTTAGTATATTGTTTAGCATCTTCTTATAATTTTTACAAAAATCTTAAAAAATCAGAGAAAACAAATTCTATCTCGCTAATATAATAAAAATAATTATTGGTATAATCTTCCTTTTTTCTATTAGATCTAAATGATTCAAATATAATATCAGGAATTTCTTTTTTTAGAATTTCTTTTATTTTTTCTATATTTTCATCACACATTAATGGTACTAAAAGATAATTTTCCCTACTTGCATTTAAATGAGTTTTGAATAGTTTTTTATATCTTTCTTCATCCATTAAAATATCATCATCAAGCCAAAAACTCATAATAGGCTTAATACAAACTTTTATACTATTAAATGAGTTTATTTCTAATTTCGAAATATGAAAATCAATGTTGGAATTTAGAAATTTATCCAAATTTTTATTTATAGTCTTAGCTGCTTGAGATACTATTTCTCCAGAAATAAGTTCTGATATTTCAAATTTTAATTCCATTTGCTTTTTATTAAGTTCTTTATCTTTCTTATATTTTTCTTCTTGTTCTTGTTGCAGTGTTGTTTTAATTCCTAAGATATTACAAATATTTGAAAAATAAGATTTTAATAAACTTCCACAAACGTCTTTTAATGATGGTTCTTTAGCATCTATTGCAGCATTTGCCATGTCTTTTAACATCTTATATATGTTTTCTATTTCATCAGCATTTGGTTTATCTGAAATAGGTAACATAAATTTAGTCTTTTCTTCTGTAAATTTATCAAGACTATCAGGGCTAACAAAAAATGATATTCTATCCAGTATTAATTCATCGTCTTCTTTGATAGCTATTTTAATATGTTTTGCTTCTATTTTTTCAAGAAGTAATTTCACCTTATTTATATTTGTGGCAGGAATTGTTATTTTATCTCTTTTCCCTTTTCTAAGAATTATTCCTTCTTTTTCTAATGTCTCTAATTGTTCATCAAAGTTAATCTTATCAGAACAAGGTGTTTGTGAAAAGGATGGTTTAGAAATAAGAATTGGAATTACTACTTTAAAAAGTCCTGATGACATTAAGTAAAAGTCACTTAAAAATCCTATATGATAAATTGACAAAAACTCATACAAAATTTGTTGGTACTTACCTATTCCTTCAAAAAGTCCTAAATACGAATTTTCCTTCATTTTTTTCAAATTGTCTTCTAAGACTTCATTAGATATATTATTGCCTAATGAAAATTCTTTTAGATTATTTGAGTTAAAGTTTATTTCTTCTAAATATGCTATAATTTCGGATTCTAATAATAACATGTTATCTCTAAAATCTGTTTTCTTATAGTCTTTATTTAGCATATTAACAATATTATTTATTTTATCAATATCGAACATTTTCTCATCCTCCTTTTTAAGAAAAAGGGAAGATTAAATCTTCCCTTTTAATTATTTTAACTATTGTAACATGTTTTTGACATCTTCTTCTGAAATGACAGTTATTCCAAGTTCATTTGCTTTAGTAAGCTTACTTCCAGCAGATTCACCAGCTATAAGGTAGCTAGTTTTCTTTGAAACACTACCAGAAACTTTACCACCATTACTGGTAATAAGATCTGCCATTTCTGTTCTTCCCATAGAAGGAAGTGTGCCAGTGATAACAAATGTTTTACCCTCAAATTTTGAACTTTGTTTCTTTTCAGAAGCTTTTGATGTCATATTTACACCAGCTTCTTTTAGTTCTTTAACTATATTTCTTATTTCAATTCGAGAGAAGAAGTCTGTAATTGATTTTGCAGTAATATCGCCTATGTCTTGAAGCTCAACCAGATCTTCGTATTTAGCATCCATAATTGCATCCATAGTACCATATTTTTCAGAAAGAATCTTGCCTGCATGTTTTCCAACATTTAAAGCACCTAATGCTTTTACAAGTCTATCTATATCTTGCTCTTTAGACTTTTCAATAGCTTTAAGAAGATTATCTACGGTTTTTGTTTTTCCGATAATATTCTTTTCTATCAATTCATCTCTGTAATCTTTAAGCTTATAAATGTCTGCAACATGATGTAGATAATCTGATTCCATCAATTTTTCTACAATACTAGGCCCCATTCCACTTATATCCATGCAGTCTTTAGAAACAAAGAACTGAATATTTCTTATAAGTTGTGCTTGGCAATCTGGATTTGTACATCTTTCGTCTTCTACAATAAGACTATTACAAACAGGGCATCTATCTGGAAGTTTAAACCTAGTAGTGCCTTCTTGTCTTTTTTCTTTTACAACTTTTACAATCTCTGGAATAATATCTCCTGCTTTTTGGATAATAACAGTATCTCCAATACCAATATCAAGTCTATCAATTTGATCTTGGTTATGAAGTGTAGCTCGACTTACAGAACTACCTGCAAGATCTACTGTTTCCACCTCAGCAACAGGTGTTAATCTTCCTGTACGACCTACTTGAACAACAATATCTTTAACAATAGTTTCTTTTTGCTCAGGTGGATATTTATACGCTATTGCCCATCTTGGAACTTTAGAGGTATTTCCCATTTCTTCTCTTAAATTAAGAGAGTCAACTTTAACAACAGCTCCATCAATTCCATAAGGAAGTCCATTTCTATTATTTCCTATATCATCAATAGCTTCTAACACTTCGTCAGATGTATTACAAATATGATAATTAGGACTTACCTGAAAACCTAATGACCTTAAATATTCAAGAGACTGGGAATGTGTTAAGATTTCTTTACCAGAAATTCTTTGAAGATTAAATATAATAACATCTAATCCTCTTTCTTTGACTACTTTAGGATCAAGTTGCCTTAATGTTCCTGCAGCACAATTTCTTGCGTTTTTAAATAATTTCCCTCCTATTTCGTCTTGTTTTTCATTGGCCAATAAGAAATTCTCACCAGACATATAACATTCTCCCCTAACTTCAAGAAGAGGAATATTGTCTACTTTTTCTGGCACATTTTTTAGCTCTTTTACATTTAATGTTACATCTTCTCCTACATGTCCATTTCCTCTTGTTGAGCCACATGTAAGAATTCCATTTTCGTATTGGATAGAAAGAGACAATCCATCTATTTTTTGTTCAACTACAAAACTAGCTTCTGGATAGTCTTTTTTTACACTTTCTACGAAATCAATAACTTCATCTTTAGAAAACACATCTGATAAAGAAAGCATTGGAATTTTATGTTCTACAGAAATTCCTAATTCTCTTTTTACTTTTCCTGTTATTTTTTGAGTAGGGGAAGATTTTGTTACAAGAGAAGGATATTCCTTTTCCATCTTCTTTAACTTTTGTGTTAACTGGTCATATTCATAGTCAGTAATTTCAGGGTCGTCTTCATTGTAATAAAGATTATTATGATATTCGATCACCTTTACTAACTCTTCATATTCTTGTTTAATTTTTTCATTCATTTTAATAGTGTCATTATAAAACATTGTTTTTCCTCCTTTTCTCTATAGCATAAATGCTAATTTTACTTGTATTTATATTTTACTATAAACGGTTAACATCTTCAATTTTAGGATTGGGATTATTAAAAAAATTAAGTAATTCTTTTCTAGCATTTATTCTTAGATGAAAATCTTCTTTTTTAGCATTTTTAATAAATTCTCTTTGTTTATTTTTTTCGGATTCTTTTTGTCTCTTTAATTCTTTTTCAATAATATTTTTTGCATTTAAAATATTTTGCTTATGAATCCCACCAATATCTTTTATTGTATCGAATAATTTTAAAAGAAAATCTTGTGTTTCTTTTAATGCTTTTAACATTTCATATTCTTTAGCATATTTAGATAATTCTTCAAGTCTTTCCATACAATCTATTGCTCCATGAAAAAGACCAGAAACAGCAATTTCATCTTCTTCCATAAATATTCTAAATATAATTCCCATTACTTCATTAAATTCATCTTTAATCTTGGGAGTAAAATTTTTTAAATTAAAATGATAAATTTGTTTTCTCCTAAATAGTCCACTTCCTCTTTCATAAACAATATCAAAATAATTTTTTTTAAAATTAATTTGATCATTTTCGACTACAGCACAAGGAAAACATAAATTATTTATTTCTTCTTCTGATATTAAATAATCTTTTTTTCCATCTGTTACAAGATAGATACCTTCTCTATAATAAACATCAATATATAAACTAGTCCCTTGAAAAACATCAACTAGCTTTCTAGTCTCCTTTTCCATCATTCTTATTCTCCAAGGGACATAGAGTTTTATTCCATCATAATCTCTTATATCTAAATTTTTTAATTTTCCATATTTAAATCTATTATTTTTAATGTAATATTTAGAAATATTCATTAAAATATGTCCCTCCTTTCATAGTTTTATATTGTAATTATAACACATTTTTGGTATTTTGTAAATAATAAAATAAAAGCCAGATTAACCTGGCTTTTATTTTCTATTTATGATTTTTTATTAATTCTTTGCATTTTTCATAAGGATTTATTAATTTACTAATAGATTCTCTATGATGTAGTGTATCCACAATGGCTGCGATATATTCTTCTAAGCAAACTGTTGTATAATATTCTTTTGATAGAAGTTCTGGTGTTTGATAAATTAAATTTGTTGTAAAAATTCTTGATATAATACCTTCTTCATAAGCTTTATCTATTTCGTCAAATCCATGTGTAAATAATCCAAAGGTTGAAAATGCATAAACGTTTTTGGCTCCTCTTTCTTTTGTTTGTTTACATACATCAAGTAAACTATCACCAGAAGAAATCATATCATCTATTATAATTACATCTTTTCCTTCTACGTCTGGACCAATATATTCATGAGCAATAATTGGGTTTCTCCCATCTATAACTTTTGAAAAATCTCTTTGTTTGTAAAACATTCCCATATTTACTTCCATTATTGCAGAAAGTTGAATTGCTCTATGTGTAGCACCTTCATCTGGGCTTATAATTACTAGTTTATCTTTATTAATTTCTACATCCTTACAAGTATTTAAAAATGTTTCTAAAAATTGCAAAATTGGAGATACATTTTCTAAACTATGGCAAGGTATTGAGTTTTGAACTCTTGGATCATGTGCATCAAATGTAATAATATTACTAACTCCCATTTGTGCTAATTCATTAAGCATTAATGCGCAATCAAGAGATTCTCTTGAAGCTCTTCTATGCTGTCTGCTTTCATATAAAAATGGCATAATAACATTAATTTTCTCTGTTTTTCCATTACAGGCAGTAATAATTCTTTTTAAATCTTGATAATGATCATCAGGTGACATTCTTTGTGGACTTCCAAACATGTTATATGTTATAGAGTAATTTAAAACATCAACTAATATGTAAAGGTCTGAGTCTCTAATTGATTGTTTTATTAATCCTTTAGCTTCACCTGTTCCAAATCTGGGGCAATCTGCATCAACTATAAAAGAATTATCTTCTTTATGCCAATATTGAAGATAGGAATTAATTTTTTTTGCCATTTCTGTACTGCTTTTTAGTGGTAATAGTAATAATTTTTCTTGATCCATTTTTATTCTCCTTTCATCTCGTACTTACTTATAAGATTTTTATTAAATTATAAATAAGGTAAATAACAGTTATATGTATTGGATAAAACCAATAAAATACAAATTGCGTTGTTTTTGTTTTATATCCTAATTTTCCATTATATAAGCTAATAGGAATTATTGATAAGAATAAGCCTAAATATACCCATGAATATTGTTTAAATGATTCCCATATAGCTTTAATAGTTAAGTCATATGCGCTAGTTACAATTTCAAAAAGTGCTATAACAAAAATCAGAATAAAATATAACATATTTTGGAATTTAATAGATTTCTTATTTTCTTTTGCTTTTTCAATAAAATAAAAAGAAAAGAAGTAAATTGTTCCAATTACATTATAATCTGTTTTTAATAAAAATGCTATAGCACAAAATAGAATTATTGAATAAAATCCATCTTTATTTTTGCTTTCTAAATATTCATAAAAGTATAATGCCATAAGTCCTAAAAATAAAGTAAAATAGACATTTTGATATGCTGGATAAAAAGGTTGCTCATAAAAGCATAAATCAAAACTCACTTCTGATATAAGAGCAAAAATAAACATTCTTTGTATATATTTTTTTAATTTAGTCGATTTTCTAGTATGTAAAAATCCTTGTATTAATAAAAACGCATAAATTGGAAAGGCAATTCTTCCTATAAACCTTAATATATAACATTCTGGAAAAAAGACATATCCAATATGGTCTATCAACATGGTTATAAGGGCAATTGACTTTAAAGTAAAACTATCCATATAATGTTTGAGGGCTAAAAAGCCCTCACTCCTTTCTTTAAGAACTAACTTCTACTAGATATTTAATAGTAGCTTGTTCCTCTTTATATACAATAATCTCATCCTCTCTTAATCCAGTAACTTCTCTTAAGGCATGTAATGAATCTGCTCCTTTTTTTCTTTGTTGTAAAGAATTATAGTCAAGTAAGTTTAATCCATTATAAGTATAATAATTTTTATCTATAATATAAGGATCTCCATAAATAACATCATAAATACTTAGAAAACCAGAAGAAGAACCTCCATTCGTCCATCTCGCACCATAAGTTGAAGTATAGCCAATAGATTTAGCAGCCTTTGGAGCAAAATAAATACCATAACCAAACATTTTTCCAGAGATAACAGCGTTTGTAGGTCTTAATACTAGGCCATTGGTAATAATACTCCACCAATTTTCATTCCTTGAACCATGCCATAATTCTTTTATTTCTTTATTTTCTCCAATTTCTTTTCTATAATTGTCAAATTTTTCTTGAGTTTCAATATTTGTAACTCTCCAAGCATTTTTAAATCTAGGTGCAATACTTCCAAGCATTTTTTTAATATGCTCTTTTTCTTCATCACTTGTTTGTTCCATTTTTATTCCTAATGTTTCAAGGATGGTTTTCTTTTCACTATCAAGAGATACTTCTGTTGTTTCTTGTTCTTTGGTTGCGTTATGTGTAAGTACTTGTCCTGCCATAACATCTAGAAGGTCTTGTTCTTTTGATAAAATATCTCCAAATTCGCTAGTTGATGTTGCTAGAAAATCATTAACATTTTTCATTTTTCTTGGAAGTATCGCAAATAATTCTAAGAGATATTTATTAAATGTAGGCACTGTTTTTATAGAAGATAATTTATTTAAACATCCTTGAGCTTCTTTAATCATCGCATTTGTAACTACAGATGCCTTTACTTTATAGTTTGCTTCAATTGTTTTTTTAGCCATTTGTTGAAGTCTATCAACAATTATTGCAACAACACTATCTGGAATAGGTTTATATTGATTTTCTTCTTTATTTTTAGGTTTTTCTATTTCAATGGCTTCTTGAATTAATTCTGTCTTATCTTCATATCCTTTTGCGATTTTTGAGCGATATACGCTTTCAAATTTACTGATAGGATATTCTTTTGTTTGAAAAGAATCATTTCCTAATCTTCCATATTCAGCCGTAAAAGTATTTCCATGTGGAATCATTTTATAAAATTTATTATTATTTGCAGTTGTAACCATCACTAAATATTTTAATTCAACCATAATTTCCTCCTTGTTTTCTCTTATTATTATATAATAATTATACCATATATATTACTATAAGTAAAGAAAATAATATAAAAAGAATTCGATATTTTTAACCAAAATTCAAAATATAAAAATCCAACAAAATAAATATTAATATTTATTTTGTTGGATTAAGAATTATTAATACATAGTATTTTTATTTATAAAGTATATTTTCAATTTTTTTACAGTATTCTTTTATTTCACTAAGTTCTTCTTCTGTACATTTTTCTCTAATGTTTTCACATCTTTTTTTAATAATCTCTAAATTTTCTTGCATTTGTTTTCTTCCCTGCTCGGTTATATATAGTCTAGTAACTCTTTTGTCATCTTTATCTTGCTTTCTAATAATTAAATTTTCACTAACAAGATTATCTACAAGTGGAGTGAGGTTAGGACGAGTAATACTCATAATATCAGATAACTCTCCTACTTTTATTCCTTCTTTTTCATCAACAACCATAAGAATTTCAAATTCAGAAACAGGGGTTTTGTCTGGTCTTAATATATCTTTAAATATATTTCTAAACATTAAATGATAATGTAACAAATCTTTTGATGTCATTTTTTCCATTTTAAAAATTAAGAGCATAATTCATGCTCTTCTCTCCTTTCTTTCTATATATTATATAACATAATTATATAATATATCGTGATCGAAATACAAGAGATCGAAAAAGGAGCTAAATAAGCCCCTTTTCTTTTTCGTAATTTTGTAAAAAATTCATCATATTTTCATCTGGAAGTTCTTCTTGTGTGTTATTTATTGAAAAAGATTCTTTTGGTATTGCATTTTTTTTGTTAAATATATTAACTTCTTTTCCTCCAGGTTCTCCCACTAGAACCATTTCTATTGGAACAATTTTCCTTTCTCCCTTAACAGTTTGGGGAAATTGAAATTCTATATTATAACCTAAGTCAAAACCTTTAATTAATTCTGTTATAATAGATATTCCTGTTTCGTTCAATAAATCATATTGCCATAATTTTATAGGTTCACTATCTTCAAATAAAACGACATAAACAATACCAGTATAAATTGATTTTACTAAACCAAGAGTTAATCTCGTTATTCTTTTATCTTTTTTCATAATTATCAAACCATATATTTATCAATATCATCTGATGTTAAATTAGTATGGAAAATTCCTATTGTTTTTGCATATTGAAATAAATCGGGTTTTGTAAAATCTCCTTTATAATCATTATTTAATAGCCAATTAAATACATCTGATTTATTAGATAGCTTGCTATTAGATTTTAAAACAATAGTCATTGTATTTTGTGAAGGAATTGTTCTTTTACCAATAATTTTAAAATCTAAATTATACTCCTCAACTATTTCACACAACATCCAAGGTGTCCAATTGTATTTAAGTTTTGGAAATTTAGAAAAATCTGTTATTTTATTTGGGAGGAGAACTTCTCCTTTTATCATATTTTCTCTTATTAATCCACTAATTTTTGATAAGTCGTCCTTATTAATATTAAGATCTTTTTTCCTCACATATTCAAAAGTTGAAATTTTTATATAATTAACTAATTCTTTTTGAATAGCAAGGCTAAGACTGCTGTTTTTGTTTCCATAATAAGAAATCAAATCATTCATTAATTCTTGTTTATTTACAATTTCTTTATCTTTAACTAGTAGTGTAACTAAATCTTGTGTTGAAAAATTATCATCTTTCCATTCCTTTAAAATATGGGGACGGCGACAAAGATATTTATCTGACATTAAGTATTGAATAATATGATACATTTTGTTTTCATCATCCACACCTAGTTTTACTAAAATATCTGGTCTTTTGTTTTTTATTTCATTATAAATTTGATAATTTGTAGTATAACCAAATTTATTATTAAGTAATTTTTCAACAGTGTTAAACATAAATTCACTATCTTCTTTTGTAATATCTAAAGCATCTAAACAAATATAACTTCCTTGAACCCATTGAACAATGCTAGGAAAATACATCATTGCATATCTAAAATACATTTTATTCCAAGATGGAAATACTTTTAATAGTTCTTCTATTGTTAAGGAATATGGTTTATCCTTTAGGTAATCATAAAGCGTTTTGAAAAAATCTTTTGATTTAGTTTTTTGAGTTTCAGGTTTACTAACATAGTATCGATAACATGTAAGTGGAAGCTCATTTTTTTCAGTTAAATATTTTAATGCTCCATGTAAATAATAATGATTATTTACACTGGTTTTTAAATTTAAATCATTTTTAAATATTTTATAAAGAGCTTCATAAGTTATTCTTTTTTCTTTCATTGAATTAACATATTCTGTAATATCATACATTAAATCATTATCGAATTTAAGATAATCAGGTGATACATATTTCCCTTTATCACACATAAGTAATACATCTTGTACTCTTGTTAAAAATGCTCTCTGGGCTGTAACTCCCAAATCAAATACTTCGTTTGTTTTATCAGCAAATACTTTTAATTGTTTTTTATCTGTAACTTTTATTCCTTCTTTGAAATAATTTTTTGCAACAATTGATATGCTTTTCCCTATTGTTATTCTTCCTTCGTGAATTTCTTCATTATATATATTATATTTACTGTTTTTGAAGTGTTGTTCAGTCAAATCATCATTCCAAAAATCATATCCTAATAAATTCATTTCTTTAGTAAAGGTTTTTATAATATTGCTATTTTTTTGATTTTTTAATGCTTTTTCAATATTGGAAATATCTAATTTTATACTATTAGTTTTAGAGTAATATATAAGGTCAATTGAATCTAAATACTTCCAATTAAGTTTACCTGTTTTATTATCACTCATAATAACATATTTAATTACCATCCAATATGTCTGGCCAAATTCTTTTTTAGCCTTTTCTTGATCAAATATTTTATTACAAGCAAAATCTTCTAATATTTCTTTTTCTCTTGTTGTAAGCCATCTTTCAATAATATTTTTAGGCTTAAATTCGATTTGTCTTGCTCTTTCTCTTGTTATTCCAAGTTTTGCTCCTATTTCATCGAGAGTTTTTCCTTGAGATCTCATAATAATAATATCTGCATTTCTTTTTGTTAAAAAAGCTTCTTTTATTTCCTTTTTATAAGAGCTTGATTCTTCTGCTTTTTTAATTGAGATATGTGGCATTAAAGATAGTTTATTTTCATCTGAAACATATTTATTATATTCTTCAATACTTTTTTGTTCAATTTTTGTAAAGTATGAATAATTTAAAATATTTAAGCTTTTATCACTAAATACTGATATATAATTTGCTCTATTAAAGGCCTTGGTTTTGAAGTTTGTTCTTAAAATTTCATATGTTTCATTTGGCATATCTAAATCTGAGTATCCATATAACTCAAAGGTATTGCGTAATACCTTACATAACCACACCATCAAAATAATTCTTGATTTACTAGCTTGAAAAAAAAGTTCTGGATGTATATTTATTAATTCTTTTTCTTCTTCAGAAAAGTTTAATTTTGATGATTGTAAAGACACATACATATGAGAATCTTTATAAAAAGCTTCAAATTTGCCAATTATTTTTCCAATTTTTTCTTTATTATCCATTTATTTTATTGGCAATTTTAGAGGAATTGCCTACCTCCTTTCTAACTTATTTTTGTTTTTTAATAGAATATCTCCATTATCTTTTATATAATAATTCTAACACAAATCCTTTTTTATGTCAATATTTTGTTTGACAATTTCTGTTTTTCGTGTAAAAATTTTATACTTAAAAAAAGACTGTCTAAAAATTTAGACAATCTTTTTGTTTTAAAATAAGTCATCAATAGGAATTTCATCATCTGGATTATATGTATTAGGATTAGAATTATGGGTTTTATATTTATCTGCAAGAAATATTTGTCCTTTTATATCAGCACCTATTAGTTCCATAAAACCAAAACATCCAGGTTCACATTCATGTTCCATACTTTCTTTATAAACTGCTCCTGTATTTTCATCTTGATAGAAATTTGAAGTCATAAATACTCTTGCACCATTACCTCTAATTAAAGCATATGCAACTTTATCTATATCTGGAACATTTTCTATTTTTCCTTCATATCCACATCTCCTACAACGATATAACAAATCTCCATAAATTCTTTTATCGGTGCCAGAACGCTTGGCTTTTTCTATGTTTGTTTGTTTTGGTTTTCCTTGATTTTTAAACACACCCATTACATATCATCTCCTCGTAACATTTCGTTTAATGTTAATTGTTCTAATTCATCAAATCCTGTTCCTAATATTTCTTTTGTTGTATTATCAATAAATAAAACTTTATCATCTTGGATATTTGATCTTATTACAATATATTCGATATTTCCCTTGTATTTTTTAAAATCTAAAGCTGTTATTACTTCTGCTTCATCTTCTTCTAAGGGGTGAACCATTATATATCCATTTTTAAAAATAGCATTACCTATATTCATACAGATTTCAAACTGATTATTTAAGAATTTTTTCCATAACCAGTCAGCACTTGTTGTATAATCAAATTGAAAAATTACAGGTGGAATAGTGTATTGCTCTGCAAATTTTAGTAAGTCTTTACAAATATTATACATTTTTTCCGTACCATGAATTGTAATTGTATCAAAATTAATTTCTACATATCTATTTTCATCTAATTCTAAATACAACATCTTCATACCATGTTTCATAACAATAGCTATTGTTTCATACATTGTAAATGAGTAAGGTATATAATATCTTTTATTTTCAGATTCTATTTCTGTAAATGCTTCTCCATTAAATTCAAGCTTTAAATAATGAAAATAAGCTGTTAGCTGAACTTGTCTAAATTTTTCTTTAGTAAAAGCTCTTCTATTAATATTTATTTCATAAGTTTTAAATTGGGAAGCTTCTTTTTTTAATATTGCCATATTTAGCTCCTTTCAGTTAAACGCTAAGGGCGTTTTATTATTTTAGTTATATTATATTATATAAAAACATAAAACACAACATATTAAACAAAAGAAAAAAGAGCGCCTAAAACGGTGCTCTCTTTCCTTTAATAACCAAATTCTTGTGCCCAAAACCAGCCATTTTCTGCTTCGAAATAGGCAACATACATTGTGGCAAAATCACCCCACAGAATATTTTCTCTATGAGTGTCAGATGCTAACCATGCATTGAACGCTTCTTCTGCAGTTGCGTAACCTTTGGCTAGGTTTTCACCTTTGACCACTGTACTTACAGTGTACCAAGGGTCGCCATTAGGTCTTGTGTGTGCCCAGCAAATACTAGCTTCTGCTGCTCTTGTCTTTGCTGCTTGCTCCAGTGAATCGCTCCAAGTAAGGGCTGACAATCCGTTTTGTGCCCTATAATCATTTACCATTTGAAGGGTTTTCTTTGCTTCCTCATAATGATATGTTCCAGCCACAGCAACTGTTGATGTTTGTGTAGTAGTCGTTTCATCAGGTGTAGGCTGAGGTGCAGGTGTCTCTTCTGGAACTTGTTCTGCCTTCACCTCTTCTGGTGCAGATGTTTCTTCTGGAATTTCCTCAGGTGTAGGAGTTTGTGTGGGTTTTTCTTGTTCCTCATTTGTTTTCTCCTCTTCCTTTACTTCCATTTCTGGTTCCTTTTCATCTGCCTTGTCAATATCTTCTACAACCTCTGTTGTTTCTTCCACTACAGATTCAACTTTTGGGTTTACTGTCTTCTTGTGTTTGCCCTCATCTTGAGATGGAGAACCACAAGCACTTAACATAAGTGAAGTAGCAAGAACCCAAGCAATCATTTTTGCGTTCTTCTTTGTCATAGTTTCGTTCCTCCTTTCTCTATAGACAAAAACTTTTTATTTTTACTTTCTCTATTATTATATATTTTTTTAAAGTTAAAATCAATTTTTATCTATTTGCTATAATTATATCATATAATATTAGCTTTGTCAATAAAATTTTTTACATTGGGTGTAGATAAAAAACTTTGGTAGGAATGAATTTTTTATAAAAAAATAGTAAAATACCTTAAATTTTAGGCAAAAAATATAACAATTTTTTTTAATAAAAACTTTTGTTTTTTGTAAAAAATATCCTAATAGACTAAGAAACACATCATATAGGTTTTCTTTATCTATATAATGTGTTATTTAGTTTATTAGTTTACCAAAGAAAAATATCTACACCCTTTTACATTATTTTTATTTAATCATAGTTTCGCTCCATTCTGGGGTCCCTAATGGCATATTTCCTGTCATATTTTTATCTATATTTATTGTTTTTCCATTAGTAGACATAACAACAGTACCATCGATATCAGATCTAAAGTAAGTAATGTTTAATTTTTCTAACCTTTTTAAAATCTCGTTATGTGGATGACCATATTGATTACTTTTTCCACATGGAATATATGCGTATTGAGGGGATAGTGTTTTAAGCCATTTTTCAGATGAGGAAGTACTACTTCCATGATGTCCTATTTTTAAGACAGTACAATTAATTAAATCTGCTTCATTATTTGATAAAAGCATTTCTTCTATGTTTTCTTCTGCATCTCCTTGAAGTATAAAAGATATATCTTTATATTTTACTTTTACAACTAAAGAATAATCATTCATATTATCTGAATTTATTTCATTAGTATCACTTAAAAACTCTATTGTGATATCATTCATATCATATATCAATTGTTTATAGAATGGATTTATTATAAAAATATTTTTATTATCTACTGATGTTAATACTTCTTCATAAGTTTTAGTAGAGGGAATTTTATCATCTGGTATTTTAGGTAAATATATTCCATTTATTTCTAAATTATTAATAATATCATCCATTCCACCAATATGGTCCTCGTGAGGATGTGTTCCTATTAGATAATCTATTTTTGTAATTCCTAGTTTGTTAAGATAAGTACAAATATCTTCTCCATCAGCATTGTTTCCTGCATCTATCAACATTGTTTGGCCTTCTGGTAATAAAAATAATGTACAATCAGCATTTCCAACATCTATAAAATAAGCTTTTAATTCAAAGGGTTCTTCATAACTATTTGTCTCTTCTAATTGATTTATTTCTAGATTTGTTGAGATATCTTCTTTGTTTCCTTTATTAATTATTTCACCATCATCATCAACATCACTAGATTTATAATTATTATTATTATCTTTATATAATTCTCCTTTATAACCGCCACATCCTGACAATAAAAGGCATATGATTAAACATATGTATATTATATTTTTTTTCATTTTTCTCTCCTTTCTAAAAAATCCCTTTAGATAATCTAAAGGGACTATTTGAATAATTTTTTTTGAAGTTTTATTATTTTTTCTTTTAATTTTTTTGTAGCTTCTTCATCTACTATAATTTTTTCTTCATCAATAATAACAACATCGCCTACTTTAATAAAAGGATATTTGTCAAAGATGAGATTTTTTATAGAATTATCTTCCATCCTTATTACGATATATCCTTCTGATATTCTATCTACATTTCCTCTCATAATGGCATACTCCCATAAAAAAATAGACTAATAAAAAATAATATAAATAAGCTTTGTAAAAATATTAGTATTTTATTATGCTTTACTTTTTGTTTATCTCTTATTGATAGTACGCTTTTTATAATATTATAAATACAAATAAGAATACCTGATATAATTAATGATATTGAAAAGGTTGGTTTTCCTTGATAGTTTTGATAAATACCAATAAGTATAAAATACAATAACATACTAATATAAGATGTTTTTATTCTTTCTTTATATTTATTATGATCACTAATATTATTTAGGTGATTTTCCATTTTATTCATGGCCTTTTCTATTCTAGAAGGTTCTTTTTTTGTTTTATTGTATTGTGATTCTTTTGCCTTATTAAGGTTCTTGCTTTTTATTTTATTACTCATTAAAATCCTCTTTTCCAACCAGTCTTAAAATTTCTGGTTCATTTTTTAGTTTTGTTCTTGCACGAGAGATCCATGCAGTTAGATTTTTTTCATCAGTATCAAATACTTTTGCAATTGCTTTACAACTGTATCCTTGTGTCATGAGCTGGATAGCAATTACCCCCTTTTGGGATATTCCTGAATATCTTTTTGCTATATTATAAAGAACTTCTTTTTGATTAATTTCAAACAGTTCATCTTCTACTTTTTCATATTCATTATATCTTAAAGAAATATTGCTTTCAATAAAGTCTGAATCATCATCATCTATATTGGCTGATGAATCTAGTATTCTATCCTTTGAGTCTCTTAGTGCATTATATATTCTATTTTTAATTACATTTGTTGCATAAGTAGAAAATGCTCCTGTTTTTTCGTTGTAGGTGGTAATAGCATGACATAAAGCCATTGATCCAACTTGGAATAGGTCTTCTCTTGTACAAAGACCTGTTAGGTTTTCTTTATTTTGAACAAAATTATTAATAACAAAATGAATAAGATTCATATTTTCATTAAATTTTTGTTCAATTAGTGCTTTATCCATGCTTTTACCTCCTTTCTCAAATCATAGTTTTCCTTTATATATTAATTATAGCACAAGTGTGTGTCTTTGTCAATAAAAAAAGAGCTCGAAAGCTCTTTTATCTTTTAAAGAACTTTTTTATTGTTCTTTCTTGTTGTATATTTTCATGTTCTTTTATTTCTATATGTTTTATTTGTTTTGCTGTACTTGTATCTCTAACAAATGCATTAGTTGGAATCATAGATAACTCTACAACACTTATAAGTTCTTTATTTTTATCTAATAAATAACCTTGGCCACTACTTGCATTGGTAATTTTAGTATTATTTTGCCCAACATTTTCAGTTTTAATCATTTCTAGAACAACTTGAATACCTGATTTTAGACAATTAAGTTCATCTAATGTTGAAACAAAAAATGATTTTGTGTTTTTGGAGCTTATTTGTTCATTAATTTTTAAACTAATATCAACTATTAAAGTTGTCTCATTTGAATCTTGTGATATAGCAATACGACCTAATGCATCAGGGTATGTAACTATTACATTTTTTTCACATTCAACTATCATTACATTTGGATAATTTGATGATATAAAATTTATAAGTCTGCGATATAAATCTATCAAGTTATTTTGTCTAAGTTTCATAAAAATCACCTACTTTTATAATTAAGGTATTAGTTATTAACTATTGCCATTATCATAGGAGCTACTGTTGTTATTATTAATAAACCAACTATAATAAAAACCATAATTTTAGTACTTTTTTTTCTCATAATAATTCTCCTATTCATCTTTATTATCTTTAGATTTTTCTTTTGAATTGTCATCCATTTTATTTATCTTTTTTATTGCAAAAAATAATAACTTTATAACAACTATAACAAAAATAGGAAAACCTACCCATTTAGCAATAGCTTTTTTATTAATTGCACCTTCACCTACTCCATCTGGAAAAATTTCATTAAGAGGCTTAGCTGTCCAGTTCCATATTTTTACTACTTTTGCTTGGATATTTTCTTCTTTTAATAGATATGCATCTTCTGTTTGGTTGTTATCGCCTTTTGTTGTTATTCCTTCACTGCTTTTTTCTATAATTCTGTGAGTTATCATTTTGTCATTTACTTTATACATAATGATATCTCCTTCTTTAACATCATCATATGTAGATTTTTCTACGATAACAACACCATTTACATGCATTGTTGGTTCCATAGAACCTGTTAAAATAAGTACAGGTTTGTATCCAAAAAGATAAGCATCTTCTGGGTTTTCCTTAAATTTATAAGCTGTAAATAATGCAAAGAATAGAAGAAGTATTGATGCTACTACTAATACATTTGTTATTGCATTTGCAATATTTTTAAAAAGTTTCTTTTTATCCATTTTTTCTTTTACCTCCGTTTATTAATGGAATAATGATGTCCACCAGTTTAAGACTGTTCCAACATCTATAAGGCCTTTAGAAAAACTATACAAGCCTCCAAGTATTAAAATAAAAAATATCATCTTAGATATTTTTTTGACTAATTTGATTGCTATGAATAATAGAATTAGTCCTATTATGATTAAAAATACACTTACACCTACGCTCATTTTTTCTCCTTTCTTTATTTAATTATATAACATATCATTTTTTTTGTAAATATTATTGTTGATAAGGTACTGTTTTTACTAGATAGCATCCTACAACCAATCTGCAATTATTAAATAAATATTCACATGTTGAAAGATAAAGCATATTTTTATTAAAGTCTGGAATTAATCCTTCTTCCATTTTAACTATTGATCTTTCATATAATGATTTAAAATAATTGGCTCTTTCTTCGCCTTCTAATTGTTGTTCTATAAATTCTACTCCGTCCTCTATATATAGAACGGTATAAGGTTTATAATAATATAAATTCTTACCATCAAAAACTTCTATACATTCATTTTGTCTAAAAAAGTCCTCATATTCATACTGTTTTAATCCTGCAAACATTGTGCCATTTTTCATATGATGGCCATGTAAAAGTGCTGTATTTTCAAATGTTCCTTTGCTATTTTTGTTCATAAAAATAGAACCAGCATAAGAATAGTTGCCATAAACATCTTTTCGTAAATATTTTTGATCTCCTGAATAAAGGATTGGATAGAAACACACATTAGGAATATTTATCCATCCAACTACCTCATTATTTTCTTTTTTTAGTTTAAAATAATCTTCTGCAATTTGTCCTATTCTCTGTTCTTTTGTTAAAAGATTAGGATCTATTATTTCATTTTCATTACTTGAAAATATAGTATATTCATAATCAGTAGATTCTGTGTATATTGATGAAAATGATAATATGCTAACTAATAAACATATTATTATTTTAGAAAACATTTTTCTTTCTCCTTTCATTTATTATATATCGCTGTAATAATTTACAATATTCTTTGTTAAATTATATAACATAACACAAAATAAAATCAATAAATTAGGGGTTGCCTGTTTAGAATTTGCTTTTCGATGATATTTTTTAGATAGATTTAGGGCAGCATTCTGCGCTGTGCATTGATTTTTATACATATAAATAACACTTTAATAACATGTTAATTATGTGAATTTGATATATATTATATGTTTAAAACTGTACAATTAGTTTTATTTTTGGTTAACTACTATATATACTTGATAAATAAATAAAAAAGAGACAGCCGAAGCTATCTCTTTTTATTATTCATCTTCTTTTTTCTTTTTAAGAGCAACAACTCCAATTCCTGCAACAAGAATTACAGCAGCTCCAGCCAATAAATACATCCCATAATTAGCTCTTACACTATCATCTCCTGTTTTTACTTTTTCAGGAGGTGTGGTTGTTGTAGATGTTGGTGGGGTTGGTGTTGGTTCTTCTGGATCGGGTGGAACATCTGCTCTTGCTTCAAATACCCACTTGACTTTCATGTTAGAATTTTGATAGGTATTATCAGCTTCTTTAGGAAAATAAATTTCTATATCCATTTTTATACTTTCTCCACCTTTAAGAGTAATCCAGTTTGTAAGTGGAGTAGTTATTTTACTATGAGGTCCTTGATAGGCAAGTTCTCCATTAATATATACTTTTAGTTCTAATAAGTCTAAAAGCATAATTGCTTTTTTGTCTTCTGTTAATTGATTTAAAACATCTGTTATAGCAACTTGAACGTCTTCTTTAGATGTATTTTTATAAATAACAGTAGACTTCATAGTATCTCCTGGATTTATATTTGGACAATTATAAAATACATCTGTTTTAGCATCTACAGTTAAAGGAACTTCTAGTTTTTTGTCAATCCCAACTTCTACATCTAGGGATGTTGATTGATCTGATGAATTAACTTTATTAGATGCGAAAACCATAGAGGTTGAACATGCAAATATAGCTAAACTAAGAAGTCCTGTAAATATTCTTTTTGTTATACGTTTCATTATTTAGGTTCTCCTTTCTTATTAATTACCGAATCCAGAAATATCTTGTGAGTTAATTACATACCAATTAGAAGGATCTGTATTTCTATATTGAATAGCATATGTTGTTATATTGATATCCACTTTTTCACCTTGATAAATATCAGTTGCATGTTGACTCATTGCTAATTGATATGTGTAATTTTTAATAGCATTTCCATTTTTATCTTCTTTAACAGTAGAAACATCTTCTTTTTCGGAATTTAAACCTACACCATCAAAGATATCAGAAGCTACTATATATTTTATAGTAGTACATTTTCTATTATCTTCTGGAAGTTTATCATAATCTTCTTTAGATATGTAATTTCCATTAACTTCATAATATTTCTTTACAAGCTCACTACCATCTTCTTTATACAAACTAAAAACACAAGGATCTAAATCTTTATTTTTCATTGCTATTGTTATTTCTAACTTTGTTCTAATAGACTTAGAACCTTTACTAGCAACATCAAAGCTTATTTTATGTGATGTGCCTTCTGGTCTGTCTGGATCTTTAGGTAATTCAGGATCATTATCTCCTGGGTTAATATTTTTGGAATTTTCAAATTCAATATCTGAAACAGTTACATCTACTGTACCTGCAGTTGCATTTGTATCTTCTTCATCTGTATCTGAAAATAATGCAAATGCTCCACCTGCTAAAGCAAGTATTGAAATAGCACCTATTGCAACTGTTAATTTTATTTTTCTATTCATTATCTGTTCTCCTTTCAGTATTATTTATTTTCAGAAGAGCTTTTTTCTCTCATGTGGTCTAAAAATTCAGAACTAATTTTTTTACCAGTGCTATCTTCATCTTGAGCAGGAACATACTTATTAATAACCTCAGTACTTGAGAATGTTTTTGATACAGTAGTTACTGTTGCCCAATCAGTTTCGTTAGTGTTTCTATATTGCATTGCTTCTATAACAACATCAATTTTAAAATCAGCAGCTTGATATTCATTATCCGCTCCTCTAAGTAATGTAAAATCATAAGAATAAACTTCATCTACATTATTAGTATCTTTATCTGCTTTAATTACTCCATCAAGAGCCTCTTTTTCAGCATTTCCACCATCTGCAATAGCTGTTCCATAACCATCAAAGATATCTCCCATAAATACATATTTAACAGCTTTTACTTCATCCTTATCCTTAAATGAAGATACTTCTGTACCATCTTTTAGTATATAAGTTCTTGTTCCTATTTCTTTTCCTGATTTATAAAGACCTACATATCTTGCATCTAAAAGCTTTGAAGAATCATCAGCATCTGTAATGGTAAGAAGTATTGTATGTCTTGTACGAACAGACTTCGTTCCAAAATTAGATACAGTATATTCAAATACATGGCTTGTTCCTTTTGCTGCATCTTTAGGATTGTTAGGATCATTATCTCCTGGGTTTATGTTATCTGAATTACTTAATTTTAAATTGTCAAGTTCAATATCAACAGTACCTGCCTTAGCAATCCAGTCACTATCATCTCTTGCAGTAAATAAAGCAAATGCTGAAAGACCAATTACTGCAAATGAAGCTGTTGTTGCTAAGCCTATTGCTAATTTTTTATTTTTCATTGTCTGGTTCTCCTTTCTTATTGTTTATCTGTTTCTGAAAGTTTTTCTGTATTTTCTTGTGTTGTTTCGGATTTTTTACTATTAAGTCCTGTTAAAACTCCAGAAATTGATTGGGTAGACATTATTTGCCAATCAGACTGTGCAGTGTTTCTATATTGAATTGCTTCAATTACAACATCTATATTAATTTTAGCTCCTTGATATTTATTAGGAGTAGCTGTATCCATTTTTAATAAATATGTATAAGTTTTAACTGCTACATTTTTTTCATTTTTAACAGTTGTATCAGTTTCTAACTCAGCAGCATTCCCTACACCATCAAATGTGTCGGAAATTATTTGATATTTAATTGCTGTAACTTTATCATCTTTTTTTAGTTCTGATACTTCTTCTCCATTTTCAAGAACATATAATTTTTTTTCAATTTCTTTATTATTACCAATTTCTACACCTTTTTCAATGAGTAAAGAAAGGTGAGATGGATCTAAAATATTTTTTTCAGTATCTTTGCATGTAACAATAAGTGTTTGTCTTGTTCTTATAGATTTATTACCTGTATTAGATACATTAAATGTTAAATCATGTGGGGTTGTATTTATTGGTACAGGATCTCCTTTTCCATCTTTATCTTCATCTTTGTATAATGGGTCATTAGGATCAGGAATATATGTTTCAGGTACTGATTCGTCATTATCACCTGGGTTTATATTTCCAGAATTGGTAAGATTTATATTTGCAATATCTACACCTACTGTTCCTGCTTTTGCTTTAATGTCTTCATTATCATTATCAGTAAATAAAGCAAATGCTCCTATTCCTAAGATTGCCGCAGCAATAATAGATGACCCTGCTATTAATTTTATTTTCTTATTTTCCATTATCATTCTGCGATTTAAGCAACCAAAATCGCTCTCCTTTCTTCTTTTTTGTTATTTTTCGTTGCTTATTATTCATATTTTGACAAGTTATTTTCTTTTTGCATTCATAACACAGAACATATTGTAAGTTTACGTAGTTAACACTGTGTTGTTCTGCTGTGTTGTGTTCATTATATAACAATTTATATTATTAAATCAAGGGATCAGTTCACACTTTTTTCAGATTTAAAAAATACCTTGTAATTACAAGGTATTTTATTTTAGAAGTTATCTTTATTTAAGTAAAGCATGTACGGCAACACTGTGCACTTACAGTGTATTACAACTTTGTTATTGGGTTTAATACTCTTCTTCTGTATTGGTATCTGTTATTGATTCTTTAAAAACTGTTCCTAGTGTTGAAATAGATTGTAAGTTTGAAGGAATAATAATTTTAGTTGATTTATTTATTCCTATCTGTTTTAAGGCTTCTATTTGTTGCAGTGCTAAATATTCATTAGAAGGATTTGAAGAATTAATTTCTTCAATACCTCTAGCTGTTGCTTCCTGTATTTTAAGTATAGCTTCAGATTCACCTTCTGCTTCTAATATTTTTGCATCTTTCTCTGCCTGAGCTTTTAAAAGTTTAGCTTCTTTTTCGGCTTGAGCATTAAGTATAGCAGCTTCCTTTTCAGCTTGGGCTTTTAGTATTTTAGCTTCTTTTTCTCCTTCTGAAATCAATATTGCACTTTGTTTTGTTGCTTCAGCATTTAAAATTGAAGCCCTTTTTTCTCTTTCTGCCTTTATTTGTTTTTCCATAGATTCACTAACATCTCTTGGAGGAATAATATCAAGTATTTCTACCTTATTAATAGATATTCCCCATTTAGAAGTTGATTCGTTTAATGTTGTTTTCATATGTTGATTAATTTCTTCTCTAGAAGTCATTGTATCTTCTAAAGTTAAGTTTCCAATATAGCTTCTTAATGTAGTAGAAACTAAATTTGCAATACCTTCAATTGGTTCCATTATTTTATATGTAAATTTTTCAGGGTCTTCTACATGAAAAAATACAACTGAATCTATTTGAACAATACAGTTATCTTTTGTTATAACATTTTGGGGAGGGAAATCTGCAACTTGTTCTTTTAGTGAAATTCTTCTTGAAACTTTTTCTATAAAAGGAATTCTAAAATGAAGCCCTGCATACCAAGTTGTCCTAAAAACACCAAGTCTTTCAATAACATATACACTTGCTTGTGGTACTATATGTATAAAAAACATAAAATCACCTCTTTTCTTGTAGTTCTTGTAATATTAATAATATAATAAATTCTTAAGTACGATACATAACATAGCCTTATTCTCAACAATATCATAATTTTGAATTACATTTCCGTTATTTTCATTATAATTTTTTATTATTGAATCAAATTTTTTAACAAATAAGTTGTATGTTTCTTCTGAGCCAAATTGATATATTTTCTCATTAGGTTTTGTTTCTACTAGTTCATTAAGTTTAACATTCATAGCTGTTGCAATTTGTGAATCATTATAGTTAAGAATATAATCTCCTTGTCTGTAGAATGTTTGAAATATCTTTTCATTACATTCTGGTATAAGACCTAATATTTCTTCATTTATAAAAAACAATCTTGATTGAGAAATCGTATAATCATCTACATTTAATAATACTCTTAAATTTTCTATTGATAGTGATTCTAATCCAGACGTTTTGAAGAATTGGAGATAAAAAGGAACATCAACATGATACCATTTGTCATTAAGTTCAACTATATTCCAAGCATAAAATCCAGAATAGTCCACATCAACATCGATATGGGAGCCATCCACAGTTTCTATATAAACTTCGTCTAATGGTTTGTAATCATTTAACTTTAATTCTATATTTTTAGCATAATTTGTATCTATTATCTCACCTACTAATAAGGCACTATTGAGTCCAGATTTTCTGCAATAATAATTAAATAACTTTGCTATTGCTATAGAATTTCCTGAATATTGCATTGCTGGAGTTAGTATTGAATTTTCTGGATTTTTTCCACTAAAATCATCTAGTTCTATATCATTAGAATAAAATGTTGTTTCTAATGTTTCTGCTATAGCTAATTCTAAATCATATTGTGTTTCTTGATTTTTAAATTCTGATATTTTCATCGTCGTATTACTTAGAAAAGCCTCATTAAAAGTTTCTCTAAATTCTTTTTCAAAACAATATTTTAAATATACTTTATAAACTGTTCCATTAGTGTCTGTATCATAAGCATAATGTGGTTCTAACATATACAGTTCTGGAGTATCTAGATATATAATATTCATAATATGTTTTAGTGATTCTGGTGTTATTGATTTACTTAAAACTAATTCATCTTGATAATTTTCTGCTGCATTATATATTTCATCATAACAAATTCGATCTCGTTCATTTAATAAATTTTTATAATAAGAATCAAATTCTTTTGTTGAAGGAGCATTTGATACTGGTAGATTTTTGTAATCATAAACTGGCATTGAATTTTCAATATCATTATCTTTTGTTGTTTCTGATGAAGTTTCTGAAACATCTACTTCTCCATTTACATTTGTTGTTGTTTCGTTTTTACTACAACCAGACAATATCATTATTGTTGATAGTATTAATAAAAATCTTATATTATTTTTAAATTTCATTATTTTTAAGCGTGAATATTCTGCTCTAAAACGTTGCTTAGAGTAGGAAGAAAACGCTTCCTCCTTTCTTTATTTTTTATAACTAAAATTATGAATTATCAGAGTATAGCCATTATCAATTTTAGCATATTTACATTTAGTAATTGCTAGTTTATACTCATTAATTGTTTCTTGCATAATATTTGTAATATTTTCTAATAATTCATTATAAGTTTCTTTGCTATTACATTTTAACACAAAAAACTTTTCATTTGTAGATATTGTTATAGGTAGTTTTTCTTTAATTATTTTTTCAGCATTTTCCAAAGATGTTATATAAAGTTCTGATTTTTTATAATAATTTAAAGTTGTACTTGTGGATTTAGGAAGATCTCCTAAATATGTTAAATTTTTTTCAATATTTCTAAGTTCTGTAATTTCATCATATGTAATATTAAAAAAAGCAAAATGATAATCAATATCATTATATTCAGGAATATTGGCTAAATCATCCCAACAAACATCAACATAGTAATAATCTCCATCAATTTTTACAAGATTCCAAGAATGACCTACCATTTCATCTTCATATGGAACTTCTCCTATTACTTGGGTTGATTCTATTCCAATTTGTCTTAATAAATAAGAAAATGCCGCACTATATCCTTCACAGTTAGCTTTTTTTTCAATAAGACATCCATAAAGATTATTACAGTTTTGACTATCAATAACATATTCACATTCCTTAGCAATATAATTATGAATTATTATTTCTGCGTCATATTCTGTTTGATTTGCTGTTAAGTCTCTTATTTCTAGTATTATTTGATCTATTTCTTTTTGCATTTTTGAATATTGTTTTTCTGATAAAATATATTCTGGATAATATGTTGTAACTTTTTTTGATTTTATATCATAATCAAACGAGTTACCTAAGAAATAAAATTCAGGGCAATCAAACTTTATAATATAAACTATATTTGTAAGTAAATTAAGTTCTATTGGATTTTTAAAATAAATAGCTTCTTTTCTGTTTTTTATACTAATATAAATATAATTAAATATCTCTTTTTCTTTATCATTTAATTGTTCATAATAATATAAATTTTGACTATTTAGAGATACTTTTATATTTGTTAATTCTTCATTTGTAAAATAATCTTCCGAATTTTCTACAACGGATGTGGAAGGTTTTGAAAACCAAGTTTTATCTAATAAATTTTCTAAAATATTAAATTTATTTATTATAATAAGTAATGATATTACTGATATTGTAATAATACAAAAACATAATTGTCTTATTTGTTTTTTCAAAACCTTACCCTCCATTTCTTTATTCTTTTATTTCTAATAAGTCATCCGCCTCTTTTAAATCTAGTTGTTCTACTTTTGCCATTCTTCTTTGAATAATTTCTGTTCTTTCTTTTAGTTTATCTGTTGAAGAAACTGCTTCATGTAATTTCTTTTGTGTTTTTTCTATAAGTTCATTAAATGTCTGATATTGAGTTTTTATTGCTTGTAATAGTTTTAATACTTCTTGGCTTTTTTTAGTAAGTGCCATATTTGAAAATCCAAGTCGTAAGCTATTTAAAAGTGCTGTTATTGTAGTTGGGCCTGAAATAACAATTTTACAATTACTTTGACACCATTCTGCTAACCCATTTATTCTTAAAGCCTCTGCGTATAATCCTTCTGTTGGTAAAAACATAATAGCAAAATCTGTTGTATTTGGTGGATCTATATATTTATCTCTTATTGTTCGTGCTTCTGTCTTTATTCGTTGTTCAAGTTCCTTATAAGCTGCGTTTAATAAGTCTTGGTTTGAAGTAGCAGATGCATCTACTATTTTATTATAAATATCTGATGGCATTTTTGAATCAATAGGTAAATATATAAATGTATTATTGTCTTCTCTAGAAGGAATTTTTATAGCAAATTCTACTCTATCATTTGAATTCTTTTTTGTTGCTACATTTATGTCATATTGAGAGTTAACCATTGTTTGCTCTAAAATACTTTTTAATTGAATTTCACCCCAAGTTCCTCTCGTTTTTACATTTGATAATGTTTTATTTAAATCAATAACTCCTGTTGAAAGTTTATTAAGTTCTCCTAAACTTTTATAAAGCTCTCCCAAACTATCCCCTATCTGTTTAAAATTACTATCTAATCTTTCATTTAGAGTTTTGTCTAATTTTTCATTAACAACTCCTTGAATCTTATCTAATTTCTCTTCATTTGAATTTTGTAATTTCTCTAAGCTACTTTGAATAATTGTTATAATATTTTTTTGTTGTTCTGTATTATTTTTTAGTAAAGATTCAAATTGAGCTGATTGAAATCTATTAGTCTTTTCTGCTTGTGTTGTTTGAAAATTAAGCATTTTTTCTAATTGATTATTAAAAAAATCACTATTTTTTTGATTTTGATTTTGATTTGTTTCTTGTATTTTTAATAAAATATCTGTTTGATTTTTCTGGCTATCTGTTAATAATTGATATTGTTTTTGATTATTAACATCTAAAAAGTTTTTTATCTGTTCTTTTGTTTTCTCGTTTTCATTTTCAAAACTCTCTTGTAAATCTATTAATATTTCACTATTTTTATTCTTATTTAAAATAAGTAATATAGCCAGTAGTAATAAAATAATAACTCCACTCATACTAATAATAATTATCTGCATAATCATTCCATCCTTTCATATTTATTTACATTTTATTATATCACATAATATTTTTTCAAGCAACAAAAAAAGCGATTTTGCCTAAGCAAAACCGCTTTTTATATATAAATGTTTATAGAATTTATCTACTAGGCTATAGACTTATTCTACTTCAATGTTTTTATTCTAAATAAGAATTCAAATATTTTTGTAAGTTCTAGAAAATATTCAAACTAGAGCTAGCCACTAGCCTATGGGATTTATAAAGCTTTTCTGCTTGTTAGAAAGATTTCTCTTTCCCTGCCTATATTAAACTTGATACGATTTTCAAGTTTTTGATATGTTGCTTATTAACAACAATCACGAGAGGGTTCCTTGTGTTAAAAAGTCCACACAAGATGACTAAACTTCGGTTCCCAGTATTGTATTTCTACTAAAGCATTTACTGGACTACTTCTTGAATTACCTCGCTGCAAGCAGTGAGGATTCGTTCTTAGTAATCCCAAAGGAAAACTTTGAACAGGGTTGCAATGACCCTAAATAATTTAGCTTTGACTATTACTAGCTTCGCTATTTTAGATAAAGATTTTTACAACTATTCTAATCCTTGTCGAAGGGATTAAAACAACAGGTTGCGCTGTGGCTTTTAATATTTAAAAATTCGACTTTTTAAACATTTACCAAGTTCCTAGGTAACATCTTTGATTATCTCTATTGGCCTAATAGTATAATCACCTGATGCCTGTTTTTTCGGGTAGTTGAATTCATGCTTACCCTGTTTTGGATCCTATTTTTTATTTTTAAGTTAATCACATTCGACCTGTATTAACTTATTATTACTGATAATCTTTATCTAAAAGTAGATATATATTACTTTGTATAAAGTATTATACTATATTTCAGAGTAAAAGTCAATAATTTTTAATATTAATCTTCTATTGTTTTTAATATTGCATCATATAGTTGTCTATCAATAATACAAGCTAAAGATCTAAAATAACTGATATAAAATTCATCAAATGAATCTTTTTCTTGAGTGTTAATTACTTTATCTAACATATCTATTAAAGAAAGCTCTAGAATATTAAAAGTCGAAGATTTTAATTCTGTAAAATCTATACAATGTTCAATATCTCTAATTGCACTTGCAATATCTTCTCTTTCAAGTCCTACAAGTTCAGGAATAGCTTCCGTTATTGCGGGAATTTTATTGCTATCAATATTAACATATTCATCAATTAATCTTTCTAAACTTGAATCACATAAAAATAATAATTTTGCTTCATCTTGACCCATTTTATAATGGTTATTAAGTTCTGTCATATCATCTGCCATCCACTGAACTTTTGTTTCATAATCATAATTTCCATTTATAATATCTATGGTATGAAGTAATAATACACATTTGTCTGGATCTTTTTTATGTTTTTCTTTTACCTCATCAAATAAAAGACTACTTAATAATATAATAGCATCTTTATCTATTTCTAGTAGCTCGTCAATATTCCAATATGTACATTCTTTAACATATTCTTCTAGTTCGTCTAAAATTTTTATATACTCTTCATTATTAGTTAACTTTTTTTCAGCCTCTATTAATGGTGGAATATGTTTTTTTTCATAAGATGTAATTTTGCTAGAACTATAAACATTTTTTCTTTCTATTAATTTTCTTATTAAAATAACTGCACCAACAATAATAATAGGGACTAAAATTATTGTAACAAAAAAAGCTGGATAAAAATAATATCCAAAAAGTTCTATTCTCATTTTTTATTTTTCTCCTTTCTCTTTATTTATATCACAGATTCACTAAATCCTTCAATAATTTGTAAATATTCTTTGTCAGCTATAACCATTCCTAAAAGTCTTAGATAAATTTTATTTTCATCAGACAATAACTTATATAGATTATCATAATCATAAATAACATCTCCTAAATTATCTAAAATAATTCTAGCAATAACCTGTTTAGCAGCCCAATTTAAATTTATATATCCTCCGTTAGATGCTAATTCCAGGCAAGCTCTTTTTATGGATTTAGGATTCAATTTATTCTTTTTATCTTCTGATTCTAAGTTATTATTTAATATTTTAATAAGAGTAGCATTAATATCTAAATTATTAGGTATAATAGAAAGTTGTCCTTTTTTAGACTGAACACCACCATTTAGACAATCTAATAAATAAATTACTTCCACAGCCTTAGATTCTAATTCTTTTTTAGGTATTACTAAATATAGGTAATCCAAGACAGCTGCATTTAATACTCCATAAGCTTTTTCATTTTTAGTTAAATTAATTAAATCATTCCAATTTTCTAATTCTTCTTTTTTTTCAATTAGCTTTGATAGTATTTCAAGTTCATCTGCATCTAATCTTTGTGCATTTTCAAGAGCTTTTAGTCTTGATTTTACAATTATTAGGAGAATCTCTTTTTGTTTTTTGGTTATTTTATTAAATTCTTGATTTTTGAATACAGTAATATTTTTTGTAGTATTCTTTTTTATCTCTCCTTTATTTTTTTCGCTCTCTTTTTTATATAAATATGCTATATAACCAATCAATATTGCGATTAATACCATTATTATAATAATTGTTATTTTTAATATATTTGGCATATTATAAATAGTATTGCTATGCAATACCCTCCTTTCTATCTTATGTATTATAATTATAGCAGATAACAAGATATTAAGCAACAATACATTTTAAAATTTTTCCTTGAATTTAGGGTAGTTATATGATATAATATATTTAAGTTAAAAGGAAACAGGGAGCCTTTAGACTATAAAAAACAGGAAAGGAAAGAATATGATAAAAAGAATGCATTTTTTGAGTATTCTTATATCATTGTTATTCATCTTAGCTTTGTGCAGATTAACTGTTTTTGCAGATACTTCAACACAAGAAACAGTAATATTTGAAGATGAACCACAAAAAGTTCTTTTTTGCACATTTGATGAAGGGACAACAAATGTAAGTTATACTCCAATAACTAGGTAATTAAGGGAAGAAAAGAATGTGATTAATTTTTAAATTACATTCTTTTTTATTTTGAGAAAGGAAATTTTTGTATGAGAAAAAATAAAAAAAGCATATTAAAACCTGTTCTTATAATTTTATCTGTTGTAGGGATTATGTATTGTTTGTTAATATTTTATTTAATAAATCAAATAAAACCTGTAAATAAAAAAAATTCTACTCTTCAAACTATAGAATTAAGTTCTGGAAGAATAAAAACTATTGCAAAAGAATTAAAAGAACAAGGAATAATAAAAAATGATTTAGCATTTCTTTTAAGAGCACAATTATCAGGAACAGCTGGTAAAATGGATAAGGGTACTTATTATTTATCAACAGATATGGATGTTGATAAAATAATTAGTATATTAAGTAGGGGAGATCATGATAACACTCAGATTGTTTCTGTTCGCATTTTTGAAGGTGATACTGTCGAAGATATTGCAGATAAACTTTTTGAAGCTAATGTAATTTATGATAAAGAAGCGTTTTTAAAAGAATGTAAAGAAGCTAAAAGTTTTATTAATAATAATTCCTATTCTTATTTAAATCTTTCAAATAAAGATAGCAAATACATAGTTGAGGGTTTTCTGTTTCCAGATACTTATGACTTTTATTATAACTCAAAACCATATGATGTTATATATAAAATGTTAAATCGTTTTAATGAGCTTTTTAATGCAGAGCTTCAAATGAAAGCAAATGCTTTAAATTTAAGTACAAAGGATGTTATAACTTTAGCTTCTATTATTCAAAAGGAAGCTAACGAACCAGATTTTAAGAAAGTATCTGCTGTTTTAATTAATAGATTAAAAGAAAACATGTATTTACAATGTGATTCAACAATTAGATATATTACTAATTCTAAAAATACTATTAACTTAACAAAAGAACAATACAGTTATGACTCTCCTTATAATAGTTATGAAAATAAAGGACTTATTCCAAGTCCTATATGTAATCCTTCACTTAATGCTATTGATGCTGTTTTAAATCCTGAACAAAGTTTTATAGATGAAAAATATTTATATTTTTGTTCTACGAATTCTGATAGTTTAGGTCTTGTTTTTGCAAAAACTTACACAGAACATCTAGAAAATGTAAAAAAATACAAATCTTCTTGGCAAGATTATGATAATACTATAAAAAACAATTAAAAAAGCCCATATGGGCTTTTTTAATTTAAATTATCATTAATTTGTTGAATAATTAAAGGACAATTATATTCTTTTTCATCAATGATAAATGTACCATCTGTTTTCTTATTAATATATTCTTGTAATATATTTGTTATAGCTTGATTCTTAGAAATTGCTTCTTCTTCAACGTTTTCTTCACTTTCTGGATTGTCAATATTATCAAGCATAGTTAAATAGTCAGCTCTCTTTTCACAAGTAAATTCAACGCTTTTTTCTGGATCTGAACATGTTAATTTTATAGTTTTTTCGTCAACATATTCTGCAGATAAGGTATACCTACCATCTTCTGTTGTATAGCATTCTCCATTCCATTTATAAGAAATAGGAGTAGCATCAGTAGAAATTGCTGTATAAAGAACTTGCTTACTTGTTTGGAAAAGTCCACCTTTATTGAATTTAAAATCTACAGGTGTTGTTTTAGAGCCATTCATTTCTGTAATTGTCCATTCTCCATAAAGTGCAAATACACCATCTGCTAATATATTAGGAACATCTCTATAATCTGAAATTGTACTATATTCTGCAAGAGAACCTTCTATTGATTTAGCATATTCAACTTTTGCTATTTTATATGTGCATTCTTTATACATGGCATTACTATCTTTGTATAAAAGAACTTTAGAAAATAAATCTCTTGCTTCTTTATATTCTCCAGAATTATATTTATCAAGTCCAAATCTATAATTACATTGATCAATCATAGATTTGCTATCTTTATAGCTATATTTGGCTAAATATTGGTAATTATTTAAAGCATCACTATATTTTTTATTATTATAATCAGTAGATGCTGTTGTATAAATTTGATCAGCAAGTTCTGATAATCTTTCAGTTGCATCACCATAAGCTTTTACTCTAAAAAAGGCATCGAGAGATTTATCGTATTCTCCTGCTTCATAATAATTATCAGCTATTTCATAACCAGCTTTATAATAATAATCTTTAGCTTCAGCATATTCAGGAATAGTTGCAAATATTTCCATTGCTTCTTCAAAGTTACTTTCTGAATATTTTTTTATTGCTTTTTGATAGTCACAATTATATATTTCATCTTGTATAGAACGTTCAAAATATTCTTGGTAATCAAGTAGAAGAGTAAAATCAGCTTTTGCTTCATCAAATTTCTTTTCAGATAATTTTATTTTACCTTCTGAATATTTACCATAAAATTTTGCATTTTTGTAATCGCCAAGTTCTGTGAATGCCGTAAATGCGTTTGGCCAATCTTCTTTAGCATAAAAATCAAGTGCTTTATCATAGTTATTACTTGGCAAAACAGAAAATAAAACAAAAAAGATAACAGCAAGAACACAAACACTAGCAGATAAAAATTTGATTATTTTTTTTCTATTTTCATATTGATATTGTTCTTCTGGAGTAGAATTATTTAACTTTTGGGCTGTTTCATGTTGTTTTTTAGCATAAGCATCAAGTGGTTTTTTATCATATGTAAGTCTATCTAAGGTAGACATTGGAATTATCTTTGAAATCCATATCATATTTTTATTTCTTAGTGTTTTTTCTATGTTAAAGAAATAATCAGCTTCACCTGTTTCTGGATCTATTTCCATATCTGTTGGATCATAATAATCCCTTGGAAAACCTTTTGCTTGAAGTTTTTCTGGTGTTAATTTTTTATCTTTTTTATTTACATTATCTTGTGTTTCAGATTCTTTATTTTTTGATCCTTTTGTTTTCTTTCGGCCTTCTTTCTTTGTTGCCTTTTCTTTATTTGTTTTTTTAGGCTTTTCTTTTTTGCCTTTTTTCGCCTTTTTCCCTTTTATTGCAACTTCTTCGGTAGGTTCCATTTCAGGCTCTATATCATTATTTTCTATATTTTCATCTTCAACAACTTCTAAATCGTTAGGTTTATCTTTAAATCTAGAAAGCCTACCTTCAGAATTTCCTTTAATTAAAGGAGGTTCCTGATTAATAACTTCTTTAACCTCTTCTTTCTCTAAAGAAAGTGTTGGTTCAGTTTCTGTTATTTGTAAATTCTCTTCTTTAATTTCCTCACTAATTCTTTTTTGGTTCGTTATTTTTCTTGGTTGTTGTTGATTAAATGGCTTAGAAGGATCGTAAAGTATGTCTTTATTTTTTGATTGTAAAATTTTTGTATTATTTTTTGGCTCTTCTTTCTTTTCTTCTACAGGAGCTGTAACTTGAATATATTGTTTTTCTTCATTATTTTGATTTTGTTCTTGCTTTTGTATCATTTGATTTATAAAATCAACAGTATCTTGGGTTTCTTTATCTATATCTAAATTTGCATCTTCATTTTGTGTTGATTTTGGTTGTGGTAACTCATATTGAGAATCGTCTTCTTCTGATGTAACTGCTAACATTAAATCATCAAAGTCAGTTTTTTGTTTTCCGCTTTTAATATTTATACCACTACCACCAAAATTAGGACCTTTTGTTGCCATTTTTAAGCCTCCTTTTTCTTGTTATTAAAATTTTATAGTTAAATTATATAATACAACATAATTAAAAGCAATAAATAAAAAGAAGAGCACTTATGTGCTCTTCTTTAATTTTTAAATGAGTTTGATGTTTTCTTCACCACCAACCAAATCTTTGATATTCCTAATAATCTCAGCATCATGGATGTTGATTTTTAGACTGGGATTATAATAAAGCTGTTTATCTTCTACACACCAAATGTAAACAGGTGTAGAGCCTTTTGCTGTCTTTAAAACATCTGCATAATTGGATAAACTTGCTCTTTTCTCCATTTTAAGATAAATACCAGGACGATACTTAGTATCTTTCTTTCGTGGAGCGGGATTTTCAGTTCTTTGATATTGTGGTCTTGGTCTATTATACTGACGAGGAAGAACATTTTTCTTAAAAGAGGCAAAAGCTTCTTCGCTATCAGTATTTATTGGCATTGAGTATAAAGCATTGGCTATAAAAGTAACTGAGCCATCATCTTTAATATCAATAGATGCTTTGGCAAGGACAACTTCTTCATCTCTAAAAAGAAAATCATAAGTTTCGAGTGCCTTACTAAAAGCAATCATAGGAGCTTCTGCATCAATGTCTTGTACTGCACTAATAACCATATTTGACCCATTTTTTGTTATCTTTCGGGTAACATCAAACATTATTACAGCAATATTTACTTGTTGCTTATTTGTGAACCTATTATCATTATTTTCTACAGATTCCTTAATTTCACGAATTGTTACACAGTTTCCTTCCTTCATGGCTTTTGAATACTTAGAAAGAGGGTGGCCTGAAATGAAAAGTGATGTTACTTCTCTTTCATATCTAAGCTTTACATCTTCTGGTAAGTCTGCACAAACCCTTATAGGAGGACACTTATAAGTTTCATTTTCAGAACCCATAAAATCAAATAGTGAAATTTGTCCACTTTCTTTCTCCGCTACTTCTTTCTTAGCTGCTTCAATAACATCTGGATAGCTAGCTAAAAGTTGTGCTCTGTTATAACCAGTAAAATCAAAGGCTCCACTCTTAATAAGAGCTTCAAAGTTATTTTTCTTTAAACCTTTATCAATTAATCTGGTTGCAAAATCAAACAAAGACTTATAAGGACCATTAGCTTCTCTTTCAGTAACTATCTGAGCAGAGATATCTCCACCAACAGTTTTAATAGCTTCAAGTCCAAAGCGGATTTTTTTGTTTACAGTTACAAACCCAACATTTGATTCATTAACATTAGGTGTGAGTATATCCATGCCTATCGTTTTTTGACATGAATTACAATATTGGGATAGTTTATCATTGTTTCCAATGACGGATGTTAATAGCGCTGCCATAAATTCCTCAGGATAATACTTTTTGAGGTAAGCAGTTTGGAAGGCTATCACAGCGTAGCAGGCAGCATGCGACTTATTGAACAAAAAATACCCTTAATTTCTTAATATTTTTGTGCAATATATACAAAATATATTAATATCAGTATCTTTATTGCGGGTTTAGATCATACAATCACCTCAGAAAGGTGTGCTAATTATGATCGTTGAACGTCTCCTTAAATTATAGTTTCAATTTAAAGATTTCGCTGCTGATTTCCCATTTTATTAGTTTTTCACCTAATCAGAACTTAGCACCAATATAATTTATTAACTATATTGGCTTTTATCTCAGCATATTCTATCTTTACTATTTTTTCTACTTTCGTGGCTTTCACGTCTATCCTTTCAGATTACGTTGTAGCTAGTAAAGCTTTAGGGGTTTCCAGCAATTTATAGCATGCAATCCTATATATTGCTATATAAGAGGCCTATCAATTAAGCATATTTCGCAAATTCTTCCATCTTTCCCCAGATGGTAAGTGCTGCTTCTTCACTAATTCCATTTGCTATACATCCTGGTACAAGATCTTCATCTTCTTTCTTTGTGTCTTTGTTACCATGGAGGAAGATTTCTTTTTCTGCATCCATGATATATTGTTTCTTTTTCAGTGTTGTTATCCTATAAGCTTTTTATCTTATAGTTCTGGAGGTTATTTATTCCCTCATACGTTTATATTCTCAAAACGATACGTCTGTCAATTCAGACCAGCTCAGCATATATTTTTACCTACGTCTATTAAGTTTTGCTTAATTCGTTTAGCAACTAGATGAGCTATTTCTAGTTGGATATATCTTTAATATATCGTACAGGGCACTCGTGGTAGGATTATACGGCTTTTATACCTTCACCTACTATGCGTTACACTACTAACATATTTCTATAATTAGTTAGCACGGTATTAACATCAAATATTTATTATAAAATTTAATTTTTAAATCGGGTTTATAAAATCTAAAAGTTCAAATTTTTCTTTTTTTCTAGTTAAATAGATTGTTGCATCTTTATATATGTATTCATAAAAGGCTTTTACATCTTTTTTAGATGTAAATTTAAAACTCGAGGTTGAATTTTTGTTGCCATTTTTTGTAAAATAGTATTTATCTATTATTTTTGTTTTTGAGATATCTAATTTTTCTATTAAAAAATTTTGAATTTCTTCTATAAATAAATGGTGCCCACAAAAATAACAATTTTTACCTGAGATTCCTCCGTCCCCATCAAATATACCTCTAATAAAGTGATTTAATAAATCTGATGAAATATTTTTAGGAAATTGTATTGTAAAACTTTTTTTGGGAACAACTCCATATTGTTTTAGATCATTTACCATTTTTAAAGAAGTAACAATAAATACACTTTCATTTCTATTTTCTTTTGTTCGGCCTTCTATGTTATATAATTTATTTGTATTATCTGATAATTGTTTATCTACTCCAATAATACTTTTCATTTTTTCCAACATATATTTATCTTGCATTTGTAAGGTTATTCCCCAAAATGGAGCTCTTCCTTTACGATTTGGATAAATCACATAACCATCCGTTATTAAAAAACCCAAAATATAGGCTTTTTCTTCTGTGTCTATTTTTTCAAAAAAATCTTCATGAATGATTTTAGTATATCTTTTAGGTTCTTTTATTTCTATTCCATTATCTCGTATTATTGAAATAATAGTATTTTCACATTTAATTTTATCTTCATAATCTTGTAGAATTGTCTTAGCGACTTCTCCATTTTGATATCTAGTACAAATATCTAAAATTTCATTTTTTGTTAAAATTCTATAAACCGAATTTGAGGTATTAAGTCCATTTTTTTTAAGGAATCTATTTATGGACTTATTTGTTTTTCCAACAATTTTACCAATTTCCTTGCTATTTAAGCCTTGTTTATGTAAACTGAAAATTTGTTTTTTTAATTCTTCTGAAAAAGGGCTATTATCATATATTTTATCTGTTTTATTTGCTCTTGATAAAATATGTTGAATAGAACTTATAGTTCTTTTATTTTCAAATGTTTGATTAAACAATTCTGTAATTTCTTTTGTTCCTAATCCTTTTTCTTTTTGATTAAAAATAAATTGTTTTTCTTTAACTGTAATTTTCATAGCATTCTCCTTATGTTAATATGTCAATTATATCATATGGAGAAAAACTTATCAATTTAAAAACTAAATTTTATAATAAATATTTGAAACCTTCACCGTTTTTGTCCTGTCTACTTAATATATTTCTATACTAAGGGGTGTCGCTACGCCCATTGCTCTTCTGATAAGGTCAGCTCTTCCGAAACTGTACCCTGCCAAAGCTCGACAAATTTCTTGTACCTGCTCCTGATACACGATCACACCGTAAGTTCTTTTCAGAATCGGTTCGAGTTCAGGGCAATCATATTTAACAGAGTTCGGATCATGAATTCCTGCTACATAATCGGGGATGTAGTCCATCGGGCCAGGTCTATACAAAGAAATACCTGCGATAAGACGTTCGAAAAATTCATGTCCAAGTGACTTTCTGTCTTCATCTGTTTTTATTGTGTTTAACCTATCAATATCATAAAACATCTGCTTTAACATAGATGTCATACCACCTGATTCAAACTGGAACACCCCAATTGTGTTATCATTAACAAGCATCTCATAGATTTCAGGATATGAATCAATATCAAGATTATCAATATCAATATCAACTCCATAATTTCTTTTGATGGCTTTTACTGCATCTTTAATAACAGTAAGTGTTCGAAGTCCGAGAAAATCCATCTTGACTAACCCTAATTCTTCAAGAGTAGTCATAGGAAACTCGATAACAACTTCACCTTCAGATGTCATCAGGGGGGCATAGTCGGTAATATCTTTATCTGCAATCAATACACCTGCAGCATGCTTAGATGTATGGCGAGGAGATCCTTCCAACTTAATTGCCATATCAATAAGTTCTTTTGTTTGCGTGTTACTATCATATTCCGCCTTGAGCTCTGGATTCATAAGAAGTGCTTTCTCAATCGTCATTTTAAGCTCATTAGGAATCATTTTTGCAATTCTATCTGTTTCTGCATAAGGAATATCCATTACACGAGCAACGTCACGAATTGCGTTTTTTGCTGCCATTGTTCCAAATGTTACAATCTGTGATACTCTTTCAGCACCGTATTTCTTTGTTACATATTCGATGACTTCATGCCTACGGTTGTAGCAGAAATCAATATCGAAATCAGGCATAGAAATACGTTCTGGATTTAAGAACAATTTGTTATTAACATGTAGCTCTTTATCTACATCTCTGGAGATTTCTCTCATTTGCAATTTGTTAGAGAACAAACCAAATTACTCATCAGTTGGTCATTTCCAACCCAGTTTAGACTATATCTTTAATGAGAATTTTTCTTTTTTTCTTTTTAAATAATATGAAGTATTATTATATATAAAATTATAAAAATTTTTTATGGATTTTTGCTTGTAAATTTTTAAACAATACACGCTTCCCCTACAATCTTTAATAATATTTGATTCAATATTATTTTCTAAAAAAATATTTTGTATAGGTATTAAAAATAATTTATTAGCACTTAAAATTGTTACACCTAAATAAATATTATTTTTATATTTTCCCTGTATATATACGCTTCCATCTCCATCAAAAACTCCTCTTATAAAACTATAATAATATTTTTTGGGTATTGGGGGAAAAGTAATAATCCTCGATTTATTGAGGCATAGACCATATTTCTTACAATATGCTATAAAATTATTATTAGTATTTATAATGGTGTTTGATTTTTTATATGTATATATTATTCTTTTATTTGTGTCTGAAAATTTAGGATAAAGCATTTGTAACAAATCTAAGTCATTAGAATTGATTGAAATTTTATCTTATTCTTTTGTTAGGTTTCCATCACTCCATATTAAACCTAGTATATAAAATACTAAATCTTTATCTTCTATTTTCGAAACATCTGGATCATGTGCTTTCTGCCTAAAAGACGTAGCACAACTTTTACAACAAAATATATTTTTCTTTGTTATTTGTATTTTTGTTAATTCTTTATTACAATTTTTACACTTTTTCATATTATTCTTTTTTCTCATTAGTGTCCCGCTTTCGTGGATGAAGTTTATTGGCTTTTTAAAAGCCTCATCATCTAGTCGTTTGACTCATATATACTTTTACATATATGTATATACTTCGTACAGGATTAGCATATAGGATTAATCCTACTTAGCCTTCCCTGATTTAACGGAATTTTACGAGCGCAACTTTTTCACGCTCAAACAACAAATTGTATTTCATTGGATCAATGTTTGTAATTTCAATTGCGTAAGCCGCAATACTTCCAGCTCCCGAACCACGTCCTGGACCTACTGGGATATCATTCGTCTTGGCAAAATTAATAAAATCCCACACAATGAGATAATAACCAATAAAGCCCATGCGATTAATAATATCAATCTCGTAGTCTAGGCGATCCCAGTATTCTTTAGGGCAATCCTTGCCATAACGCTTAATCATTCCCTTTTTGCAAAGGTGAACGAAATAGTCGTAATAGTCTTTAAAGCCTTCTGGAATTTCGTAATCGGGAAGCTTAATCTTTCCAAACTCAAATTCCACATTGCATTTTTCGGCAATTTCATTGGTGTTTTCGATGGCTTCTAAACAGTAAGGAAATAATTCACGCATCTCTTCTTCTGATTTAACGTAAAACTCCTCACCTTGAAAACGCATACGATTTTCATTTGCAAGTTTACTTCCAGTTTGAATGCAAAGCAATACATCATGAGATTTTGCATCTTCTCTATTGAGATAATGCGCATCATTAGTTGCAATTAACTTTGCTCCAATTTCTTTTGCAAGCTTAATCAAATCTGGGTTTGTCATTTTTTGCTCTCTAATACCATGATCTTGGATTTCGATATAAAAATCATCTTTTCCAAAAATATTCTGATACTGTTTTGCAATTTCTACTGCTAAATGATAATTCCCCATAAGTAAAGCTTGTGGAATACTTCCTGCAAGACATGCACTTGCACAAATAATGCCTTCATGGAATTCTCTAAGAACATCCATGTCCACACGAGGTTTGTAGTAAAAACCTTCTGTCCAGCCTTTAGAAACAATCTTACAGAGATTTTGGTATCCAAGATTATCTTTAGCAAGTAAAATCAAGTGATTATATCTGCTATCATCTTCACCACTTTTTCCTGAGCGATCAAATCTATTAGTGCCGTAAGGTGCTACATATACCTCGCATCCTATAATGGGTTTAATTCCTTCTTCTTTACACTTCTTATAGAAGTCAATAACACCAAACATGTTTCCATGGTCAGTAATTGCACAAGAAGTCATTCCCATTTCTTTTACCCTTTCCACCAATTCATTAATCTTGGTAGAACCATCCAGAAGTGACATCTGGGTGTGAATGTGTAAATGTGTAAACATATAGTTCCTCCTTTTTCTCTTTTTTTTGTTTTTATCTATGTTTCAAAAAACTACCTAAGACTGGCGAAATTCGCTTAATCTATTACTTTTTCTTGAAACAAACTTGTTACAGTTTCTATTATATAAAATTTAACTACTTTTTTCAACAAAAAAATAAGGCATAATGCCTTATTTTTAAAAAGTAACATTTATTATAACTTCATCAAAAGATTCCTCTACTTGTCTTTGAATGGTTAATTCTAATGTATCTCCTTTTTGTAAACTCTCAAGTATTGATTTTAATTGAGTCATTGAACTTATTGGAATTTTATTTACTTTTGTTATGATGTCTCCTGATTTTAGTTTAAATTTAGATGCAACAGAATTTTCCTCTAAAGATTGAATACAAACACCTATTGGCATTTTATAAATTTCTGACATTTGTTCAGTAATATCATATCCTATAATTCCAAGCTTTACACCTTTTTCAGTTGTTTCTTCTGGATTTCCTTCTAATATATTTGAAATAACCTCAGTTACTTTATTTATAGGTATAGCATATCCAATACCTTCAACATTTGTATCTGCATATTTTGCTGAATTTATTCCAATTAGTTCTCCTTTTGCATTAAGTAAAGCTCCTCCACTATTTCCAGGATTAATAGCTGCACTTGTTTGTATCATATTTAGAATAGTCCCATCTGAAAAATAAACATCTCTATTTAATGCACTAATAATTCCATCTGTAACTGTTTGACCGTAACCCAAAGCATTTCCAATTGCTATAGTGCCTTCACCAACAATACATTTTTCGGAATCTCCAATAACTGCTATTTTTATATTTTCTTTTGTTATTGGTTCCATATCTTTCATATTTACTTTAAGTAATGCAATTTCATTTGTTTTACTAGAGCCAACTACCTCTGCTGGTGATGTTGTTCCATCAAACCAACTTACAGTTAAGTTTTCAGCACCTTCAATAACATGATGATTGGTTATAATAAATAATTCATTTTCTGCCTGGGCATAAATTACTCCTGAAGCAGAAGATGGTGTTTCTATTGTTTGTTTACTAACTCCAAAATCATAACTTTCATATGTAGTAGCTGTTATTGAAACTATTGATGGCATAGAGTTGCTTACTATATCTGATACATTATTTAAATTTGATACGTTTTTCTCAGATACAGTAGTAGATTTTATTTCATAATTTTTCATAGTTGTTAATTTTCCACTACTCATATTAAATCCAAGCATACCTCCAATTATTCCAAAGCATAAAGATAATGCACTGATTCCAATTGCTGGAATAATTTTGCTTTTATTTTTATTAGGAGTACTATATTGTTCAAAATCTTCTTCATCCATATCATAAAAATCATCAAGATTTTGACTATCTTCTATATCTAATCCTTCTGTATTTTGTTCTTCTAATTCTTCTTCTAAACTAATTTTTAATTCTTCCTTTTCTTCATCCATTTTAAAAAATCTCCTTTCTTTAATAACATCTATAATAGCACAAATTATTAAAAAGTTCTATAATTATCACAAAAAATTAATAAAAAAGAGCTACTGATATCAGTAGCTCTAATAATTAATCCCATAAACAAACAAGTATTTCGATATTGGTATCTGAAAAAATATCTTTTACAGCTTCTTTAACATCTTCCCAGTTACATCTATCAAGTCCACTTCCAATTTTGGGCATTGCCAGTTTTTCCTCACCTCTAAATACCATTTGATTTCTAAGATCATGTAAACATGATTTTAGATTTCTAAGATATTCGCCATTAGGTAAATTGTAAGCATTGTCTCTTACAGAAAACTTTGAAAACATGTTATAACAAACACCTTTTTCATCTTCATATCTAAAACTTGTTCCTAGAGATTTTTGTCTTGTCATTTCTCTTGTATATTCTACACATGCAGGTTTTACATTTATATGTTTCTTTTTTATAGGAACAACAACTCCTGCACCCATTGCACAATCTGTTGAAATACAATGGCAAATAACATAGCTTTTATCAAGTTTTGTAACATCTGCTCTTTTTTCCTCGTATTTCATAAACCCTCCTATCTTGTTGCCAACCAAAAGACTGGAATTAGTAGTATCATAATCACATCGTCTACATTTCTATGTGTAATCTCTCCATACATCTTCTTTTCTAGCTTTTGCCATATAACGCAATACAACGCCATAAGTACAATTGTTTTTATAATGTGTATAATCATAATTTTTCCTCCTTAATTATATTTTTTTATACAAGCTCTATAAATTTTATAAGCTCGTTCTTTTTTTAGTACATTAGTATTATCTTCTTTTGCTAATGTCTTAAACATACAATCAACAAAATGCCATGTAGCATCTGCCATAGCAATATGGCCATTTTTATTTCTGTTTTTCCACCAATCAAGTTCACCTTGCAATGTAAATTTATCACCCAAATATGCATTTCCTGCGCCTAAGTTATCGCATATGAGTTCTAAAGCATATTTAAATGGCATAACAAGATGAGTTGTTCCACTATCAAAATTATCCTGCCAATGCTCATAATGGTGTTTATTTATGCCTTTATGATGAAGCCATGCTATTGATACTCCGTTTTTCTCCTTACAAGCATCAATAGGACTTCTTGTTCCTTGGTAGTATTTAACACCTTCGACAAATTCTGTTGGTGAAAACTTACTTAAATCATGTAAAATTCCTTGAATAAAAAGACCTGCTTTTAAAACAATATTTTGCAACATAGAATTTGTGTTTGCATATTGTTTTAAAATGTTTTACTGCATTTATAATCATAATTTTCCCTCTTATATTTTTTCTTTTACAACATAGAACCTGATAAATCAGGCATAAAATGTACTGTGTTAATTGGAATTCCTCTTTCTATAAAAATAGAATCTTTTTTATTGGTATCAGTACTGATAATTTCACCAGTAAAAAGATTAACATCCTCTCTTTTATTATATTGTTCAATTAGAGAGTTAAGACAAGATGGATTTAAGTGTCTGATTTTATATCCTTCTTTTTGTAAGGCTCTTACTTTCCAATTAACTTTTGCGATTTCATTATAGATAAATTCTGCCTGAGTTATTGTTAATTCTTCTTTTTCTAAAATTCTTTTATACTCGATATCTTTAGAATAATCTTGCATCTCGTCCCCTTTCATTTACAATAACTATTAGAGTTTTTTAAAAGAAAAAGAAGCACTTTATTGCGCTTCTTTTTCCTGAGTTAAAGCAGAAATAAGTTTTCCTGCGCCTAGCACATTCAAGGTATCAATATCAATTGTGGCATATCTTGCTTTATGTTCACTTTTTTCAATTAAATCCTTTACATATGCTTTTTGTTTCTCGGTTGCAGGGGCTATTTTCTTTTTAGGGCGTTTATCATATTTCTTTTTTAGTCCCCAGATTAGTTTTCCTGCATCTTTTTGGTTAAGTGAGTTGATTTTTTCATCAGGCCAACTTTCTTCAATCTTTAACTTTTTAATAAGTGATTGTAAAAAAGTTTTTTGCTTTTCACTTATTGGCTTCATATCAGCTGGTTCTGGTTCCTCAATGATAGAAACAAATGTCTGACAATCAGCACAGTAATATCCTCCAATATAATAAGGAAGAGTATTAAGATTTAACTCTTCATCATTATTTATTGGAGTAATATCTACTGCATTTTTATCAACATTCATTCCAAGATCATAAACATGATCTCCTCCGCATTCTGCACAGCGAATAATCATTAATCATCACCTGCCAATCTTGGTGCCAAACCATATGCCTCAAGTACATTGCGAATTTCGCCACGAGGCTCCATGTAGCAATTGTAATTGCCATACTGAATAACGGCCTTTGCATACATAATAAGGCTATCCATATCAGAACGAGATAAATTGCGGACACCTTTTAAGGTAAAACAAGACCTCTCATTCCAAGCCTCAATCTTTTTATTTACGTCATTTAATACTTTTTGTGCTTTGCTTTCTTTGCTCATTTTGCTCATTTTGCAATAGCGTCGCTATAAAGCGTTGCTTCCTCCTTTTCTCTTAAATTAGTAAAATTAAACTTTAAAATCATTAACTTTACACAATTAATTATACCACTAAAAAACACTTTCCAGCAAATATAAGCTTTTAAGTGTTTTTAGTGGTAATAGGTACTTGTTATTTAGAATATTTATTTGCAATTGATGAGGCTGCATAAAATTCTGGTTTTACTGTTACATTATATCCATTTGCTTTTACCCATGCTGTTATTTCTGGAATTAATGCATTTGTTTTTCCATCATGTCCTGCATCAACATGTATTGTATAAGTAATATTTTCCTCTGCATAGAAGAAACCAGAACGATCAAATTCATCTTCCATCTCTTTTAGAAACGCATCTGCAAGTTCAAGTGAAAGTTGTGTTTCTGTTGTTAATTTCAAGCGAATACTTTTAATCTTTTCAAAATAGGTAGTCTTATAAAAGAAAATACCACCTTTACCTCTTCTATGTACTGCTATAACCATTACTATTTTTGTTCTGTCAAAATTTTGTGAATCTGTACCAATTGTAACATCATAGTGCGCATTAGGGTCTTCATTAATATAATCTCTTACAATTTCTACTATTTGTTTAAGAGTAACATTCCCTCTTGAAGGGCTTTTCATTATAATTTCTTCTTTTTGCATTTTTTTGTTTTAGGGCATATACCCTATCTCCTTTCTATTTTTTGTCATTCTAAAAGTTCTGGAGAATCTATTACATTTCCTAAATATTTGGATTCTTCAATTTTTAATAATGGTAAATAATGTGTAAACTTAATAGCTTTATCAATTCTTGTTAATTGATATCCATTCATAACTTTTTCATATGTTATTGTCCAGTTATATCCACTATATTCAAACACATCATTTTCAAAATATTTATCATTTATTTTTTTACACAATGTATTTTCATCAACTTCTAAAAGATTAGAAGTTTCAGACTCAAATAAATATGTTTTATTATCTTTTATTACAGGATAACCTTCAACCCATAAACCATTATTTTTAGCTTTATATAATATTTTTATCTTGTCCATAAAAATTCCTTTCTTATTTATCTCTATTTATTGTTTTTGTAGGTTTTTCAGCATCGAAAGGAACAAGCCAAGTATTTCTTCCGCTAATAATAATTTGCCTTGAACCTTCTACTTTTGATACAATTCTTCTGGCCCAACTTCCTTCTATTCCCCATTTTTCACAGGCTTCTTTAATAGTTATCATTTTTTCTACATTTATATTATTGGGCTTTTCAGTATAGACATTGCCTTTTTTATCAACATATAACATAACAAAACCTCCTTTTTTTAGCTATATATATTATAGCACACATGTGTGCTGTGTGTCAATAGCTAAAAAGAAAAAATTAATATAAAAAAGCATATATAAATATATTATATATGCTTTTTGTCTAGTTATTAGTTGTTTTTAATAATATTTTATTCTTCCTCTACAGGAATTTCAGTTTCTTCTACTGGGTCTTTTTCTTCTACTGGTTCCTCATTTTCAAGCTTTGTTCCACATTCACTACAATACTTCATACTGTCCTTAACAACACTTCCACAACCTGGGCACTTTCTCATACCTTTAATTGCGATAATTGCATCATTAAGTGTAGTGATTTCTTCATTAAGCTTATTAATTTCACCAACCATAGTATTTAATGTCTCAACATTAAGTGCAGGATAGGTTTGATATACTTCCTTTCCAAGCTTTGACATCAAGCTCTCTTTTGTTGCTTCTTTTTCTACAATTCTAAGTTTCAATTCTGAAACCTTTGCAACATCTTTTACCTTTGCTACTACTTTCTCCATTATATTATCTCCTTTCTTTATTTAAACTCTACTTCCAGTTCATCATTTAGTATTTGTTCTGGTTTTGAGTCGTTTTCTAATTTAAAATCAATATCCTGTGTTTCTAATAAAACATCCGTTGATTGTGCTTTAAAAATTTCATCAGAAACTGTTATTGTAGATTCATTGTTTAATTTGCATGGCTCATGTCCCATAACAATAAATCCACCTAGAACTAATACGGAGAAAGAACCCAGCTTAATAGCATTTTTTAGATTACTATTTTGCATTTTTTAATATTCTCCTTTCAGTCGATACTATTTTTTGTATCTTTTCTTTGAAATTCTTAACTTATTATACCACAACATTTTAAAATTATCAAGTTATTTTTTGACTGGAATGTATAGCAACACGCATACGTCTACTTTTTTATCTTTTCCAAATATTTTTTGAAGAATAGGTTTAACTTTTTTCCAGTCTAATCTATCTTTTCCACAGCCTATTTGTGGAATATATACTGTATTAATATCATGTTCTATCATTTGTTCTTTTAATTTTAAAAGAGATTCCTCTAAGTTTTCATATGTTGGATGATCGTATCTGTCTTTTTTTGTTACTAAATTAAATATATTAAGATCTTTATTTTCTACAAGCAGACAATCTGGATAAATATTTTGACCTATATTTAAAAGTGTACTTTTTAAATCATATTTTTCATCTAAGTCTTTAGCTAGTCCTGCACCTAATGAATAATCGGATGTAATACAATGTGCTATTGCTCCTTTTTCTATTCTAAAAACATCACCCATTACTTCTCTATACATATTATCACCACCTATTCAAAATTTATTTCAATAATTTTACCTGAATACAAGTCTATTTGGCTATTATCATAAATATCTAAAATCCTTTCAAGAACTTTTGTATTACAATATTGCCAACCTAAAGGGGTTTGAGCAATCATTAGTTTTAACTGAGAATCTTTATTTGTTACTTCTTTTAATATTTGTTCAAATTTTATATCTGTAAGTTTATTATTCTCCAAAAATTGTTTTACTTTCTCTGTCATCTTTTTTCTCCTTCCCAACTATTTCTTTCGTTTCAATATCTATATTGTGATTATTATATTCATTTATCAAATCTTGTATTAATGTTGGGCTTAAATTAAACCATTCAAACCCTGCAGATTTTAAAGTTTTTGCTCTCCAACTAACTTTACATATTTGCTCATAAATAAATTCTATATGTTTTTCTGTAAGATTTTCTTTTTTCAGTATGTATTGGAATAATTCTGTTTTTGAAAAATCTGTTTTCATAATATTTCTCCTTATTTTCTTTTTTATATTATAGCACATATGGGTTACTTTGTAAAGGCTTAATATTGAATTTCTTTATTTTATGTTGTAAAATAGGTTATGTGATAATAATAAATATAGGAAAGGAGAGCCCTAAATGGCTAAGAAATTTAAAAAAGTAGAAATAGATGATTTTGATTCACTATTAGATGCTGTTGTAGAAACAACACCTACTATAAAAGAAGAAAAAATAGAACCATTAACTGAGAAAAAAATAAAAAATAAAACTGAAAATATTAAAGAACCTGTTGTAATAGATAAGTCTACTATAAAAAAGGAAAAGATAGAACAAGTTTCAAATTCAGAATCAGAAATTGAACAAGAATTAAAAACTGAAGAACTTGATTTATTTCCTGGGTTTGAAAATGTTGAAAATATGGCACTTGAAGAAACTAATTTAGAAATAATAAAAGAGTCCGATGTCTCAAAAGGAAAACCTGAAACTATTGATGTTAAACCTGATAAAATAACAAAAAAAGAAGAACCACTAATAAAAAACGTAAATCATAGGGAAACTGCTGTAAAAGAACCTTCTGATTTTTTCAAAACTCATACAAAAAAAGAACTTAGTGATTATGGAAAAACTAAATTAAAAGAAATAGCTTATTCTGAAAGTATGGAGGAGGCATTATTTCCTCTTATTTGTCAAGATTTATTTGGTTTTAAGGGTTCTTTTGTTGGTGATAAGGGCGGTTTGAAAGGTGAATTTTTAGACTCTTTAGCTATTTTATTATATGAAATAGGTAAAATTAGTAAACCTTCATATATTACAGTTAATTTTTCAGAGATTCCAGACAAATTTGAACTTGATAAATTATATGTGATTGAAGATTTATCAGATGCTGTTGTAAATTTATTTAATATGGATGAGTCTAGTGAATCTTCTAGTATCACTCAATTAAATTATAAAAACAGATTAGAAAGTCTTATAAAATCACCAGGAGCTGCTTATATTGTTCTTAATGCTATAGATACTGATTTAAGAGGTTTTCTTACACTTGATGCTAGACTTCCGTTTTTATTTGGAAGAAAAGTTGTTTTTCAAAATTTATCAAATGAAGCTATTGTTGATAGATTTATAGATGCTTTACCAGAGCTTCATCAAAATCTTGTAACTAAGGAATTTAAAAACGAAGCTATTGGATATCTCGAAAGAAATAGAAGATATTTTCCATTTGATAATCAAGAACTTGCAAATTATTTAGCAAACTATACATCTCGTTTTGAAGAATTAAAATTTCCTCAAGAAAAGTATAATGCAAAAACTTTAGAAGAATCTTTTTCTTCTATTGTTGGTATGGCGGTTGTAAAAAAACAAATTGCAGAACTTAATGAATATCTTCAAATTAGACAAAGACTTGAAAGGTCTGGTATTAAATTACCTCCTTTTAATCTCCATATGATGTTTTTAGGAAATCCTGGAGTTGGTAAAACAACTATTGCACGTATTATTGCTAAAGTATTATTTGACTTAGGCTATATAAGAGAAGAAAAATTAGTAGAAGTTACTTCAAAAGACCTTGTTAGTACTCATGGAAATACTACTGGTGCTAAGACAAACAAAGTAATTATGAATGCTATGGGGGGAGTTTTATTCGTCGATGAAGCTTATTCACTTGCTATTTCTTGTGGTGCTTCTGGTCTTGAAGCTATTGCTAACCTTATTAAGGCAATGGAAGATTATAAAGGGGATTTGGTAGTTATGTTTGCTGGATATTCTCTTGAAATGCAAGAGTTTGTAAGATCTAACTCTGGTATTGCTTCTCGTATTAGTTATGTATTTGAATTTTCTGATTATACTACTGATGAATTATTTCAGATTTTTGAAATAAAACTTAGAAATACTGGTATGATTTTTGGAGAAAGTGCTAAAGAACCTGTAAGAAAACTTTGTAAGTTTGCCGCAGGAAGACGTAACTTTGGTAATGGACGTTTTGTTGATAAGCTTTTACAAAGAGCACTAACAAAACACGCAACACTAGAGCTTCCTCCTGACCAAATTCTAACTCTTGTAAAAGATAGTATTCCAGAAGTAGAAGAAATCATGGCTTCATTTGGACGTTTTGGAGCATAAAAATGAGAGGCGTTTGCCTCTTATTTTTTTTGTTTAAAAACTAGAAATTTTGAAAATAAGTAATTAATTATTATAACAATAATGTTTATAATTATTTTTGAATAAAATTCATTTACTAAAATAACATTTATTAAAATTAAAATACCAATATTATCAACTATCAAAGAAAATAATCTAGAGCTAAAAAATAAAACTATTTCAGATTTACTTTCATTTTTTGACTCAAAAACATATCTTTTATTGGTCATATATGCAAATAAGACTGATATAAACCATGCTATTGTATTGCTAATAATAATACTTATATTTAATTGTCTTAACATCTGAAACATTACAATATTAATAATTGTCGTTGAAATTCCAAATATTAAATACAATATAACTTCTTTACTTAATTTCTTCAAAAAAATTCCTCCTAACAAAAATAAGTAGCCTTTTGGCTACTTTTTTAGTAGAGGGAGTAGGACTCGAACCTGCAATCTTTAGGTAATCAGCCTAACATGTTTCCATTACACCATCCCTCGTTAAAATTGCGGGAGAAGGATTTGAACCTCCGACCTCCAGCCTATGAAACTGGCGAGCTTCCACTGCTCCATCCCACGAGTTGCGGGGACAGGACTTGAACCTGTAACCTTTGGGTTATGAGCCCAACGAGCTTCCAATTGCTCCACCCCGCTAATACTAGTATATCAAATTTTACTTATACTGTCAATCATTTTTTAAATGAATAATAAGGCAATTAAGGCAATCGCAAAGTTATTGCATTAAAAATTAAAACAATAAATAATAAAAACCCAGATAAATAATCTGGGTTGAATCTTTAATTTATCATTTTATTTATTATCAATAGTTGTTCATTTTGATTCTTTTTTGTTAATTCAGGAACATCTTTTTTATACTCTTCTATTAAATCAGAAAAAGTTTTTTCTCCATAATGGTTATCAATAGAACCCAAATATTTTGGAAGACCTTCACTATCAAAATATATACCGTCTGTTATGTTACATGTTTCTCCTAGGCTTAAGAAATCCTTATCATCATTTGTTTTAAAAACAACAGTATCTACACCTAAATTTTCCTTTAGTGTTTTATCGATTGCATTAAGTGCATTAACTGCGAATCCTTGACAATAAAATCCTGTATTTTTTTCAGCATCTGTTCTTGGTGCATTATATTTTCCATATTGATCTAGATAATCATTTTTCAACCAATTTACAAAATTATATCTATTATCAATATCTACTATTGCTGTATTATCGATTAAGTATCCTTTAAAATTCATAGTCTTTCCTGTAGAATGTGCAGATATTGTATCTAATAAATATTGTATTTCTATATTTTCTGGTAAGGCATATGATGTATGAGGTTCTATTTGTAATATTTTTTCTTTACAATCATAAATAATTATTTCTTCTGAGCCTTCTGGCTTATTTTTATCTGTATATAGTTTTCCTGAAAGATTTAAATCTTCATTACTTTCGCATTCGTTTATATCTACATATGAGTTTTCATTTTGCCATTCATTTGCTTTATTTTCTTCCTTTTTTCCGCATCCTGATACTGCAAATGTAATAACTCCTATAAAAAATAATAATGAAATTTTTTTTATTTTCAAAAAATACCTCTCCTTTCAATTATATGTTATAGTATTTTTTCTTGTATTTATTCTTATTATACTTTAATAATACTTTTTTAACAAGATTTTTATTTTAAAATTTATATGATGAGATTACACAACAGCTTTGCTGTACAACATACACTAGCCTTATTGTACATTGTTTTTATTTTTGCTTATAAAATTATACACATATTATGCTGTATATTATACTTATTTTAAACACTCTTATATATGTATAAAATAGCAAAATTTCGGGAGAATTAAATAAGAAAATGCTTGACTGTTTATACATGATAAGAAAATAAAACTTAAAATAACAAAATTTCAAGTTTTAAACGCAAGTTTCGCTTTACAGTAATACAAATACATGGTATTATATATAAGGATAAAATTAGAGAGGAAGGAGAAATGAAAATGAAAGATTATGATGTATTAATTATTGGTGGTGGTGCAGGAGGTCTTTTTGCCGCATATGAATTTGTAAAATTAAACAGTAATCTTAAAATAGGATTAATTGAAAAAGGAAAAGAATTAAATAAAAGAAAATGTCCTATTGATGGAGAAAAAATAAAATCATGTATTCATTGTGAAAGCTGTTCTATCATGTCGGGAATTGGTGGTGCAGGAGCTTTTTCTGATGGAAAATATAATATTACTAATAATTTTGGAGGAGATCTTGCAAATTATGTAGGTGCTTCAAAAGCTATTTCCCTTATGAATTATGTTGATGATATTAACATGTCTATGGGTGGAAAGGGATGTAAAAGATATACTACTGCAAATTCAACCATTAAAAAAGAAGCTTTGAAGTATGACCTTCATCTTTTAGACGCAGAAGTTAGACATTTAGGTACTGATAAAAATTATATTATTTTATCTAATATTGTAAATTTTATTAAAGATAAAATAGATATTATAACTAATACTTGTGTAGATGATATTGTTAAGAATGATAAGAACTGGAGAGTATATACTAATAATTATAAAGATTGTTTTGTTTCAAAATATGTTATTGTTGCTACAGGAAGAAGTGGTTCTAAGTGGACTTCTAAATTATGCGAAAATTTAGATATTCCTTCACATAATAATCGTGTGGATATTGGTATTAGATTTGAATGTCATGCAAATATTTGGGAAGATATTACTAATAAAGTTTATGAAAGTAAGATTGTTTATAGAAGTCCAAAAACAGGATGTAGTTGTAGGACTTTTTGTATGAATCCAAGGGGACATGTAGTTACTGAAAATACAAATGGAATTATGACAGTAAATGGACATAGTTATGAAGACTCGGATAAATTTACCGAAAATACAAATTTTGCATTACTTGTTACTCATAAATTTACAGAACCTTTTAAAGATAGTAATGCTTATGGTGAATCTATTGCAAGGCTTACTAATATGCTTGCAGGTGGAGTTATGGTACAAAGATTTGGAGATTTGATTTCAAATAAAAGATCTAACCATAAAAGAATTGAAGAGTCTTTTGTAAGACCTACTTTAAAAGCTGAACCTGGTAATCTTGCTCTTGCAATTCCTAAACTTACATTAGATACAATTATAGAAATGATTTATGCTTTAGATAAATTAGTTCCTGGAACTGCAAATTATGATAATCTCTTATATGGAACAGAGGTAAAGTTTTATAATTCATGTATTGATGTTAATAATGAATTTGAAACAAAACATGAAGGTCTATACATTATTGGGGATTCTTCTGGTACAACCCATTCTCTTAGTCAAGCCTCATCAGAAGGAGTTTATGTAGCAAGGATTATTAATGACAAAAATTAATGTAAATTAGTAATTTAGTCTGAAACATGTTAATCTAATTTGGAACAAACATTAAAAAACATCCACAATTTAAATTGTGGATGTTTTTTATTCCATATCTATCGTTATATTATTTGTACCTGTGGGAATATAAACTATATAGTCAGTATAAGCTGCTTTTTTATCTTTGTATTCTTTAAAATATTCTGTAAATTCAATTCTAGGATTTTCACAGTCATCCATTTCATAAATTTCAACATGTTGTTCAGAATATGGAAAATGTCTGATAACTGTAGAACCTTTTTCATCTATAAATGAATAATATATTTCGTAATTATCTTTAATTGTTCCATTAATATAAAATCTACTACCTGTAATTTTACCATCTGTTGTATGTGTATCAGAAAGAGCTTTTAAGTTTATTATATATTGATTTGATATATTATATGGCATTTCGTTAAATATTTTTTCATCTATATAAAATTGTACATTTGATGATTCCAAAATCAAAAAGAATCCAAAAAATAAAATTAAAACTACAAGATGTGAAAACCCGTCATCTCCTGTTAATGATATCACTAATAGATGAACGATGATAAAAAAGATTGAAAGTATAACAAATACTGCAAATGCTCCAGATTGTGATAATGCCCCTTTCATAAAAACCCATTCTTTAGATATAAAATATAAAACTAATATGTATATTAATTCAATACCATAATAAGTTGATAATAAAATTGTATTTCTAATTATTTTTTGTTTTTTATCATCTTCATTATCTAAAAATATAATTTGAATAAGCCTATATATTAAGGGCATTAAAATAAAAAATAATATTTTTCCAATTGATATCATATTCTTTTTCCTCCTTCCTCAAAAATTTAATAAATACCCATTCTAAAAAATTAGAATGGGATTTTATATTTAAGTATTTAAGTATTTATACAATTATTTTTCCAATAAATCTAAAATAATCTTACAATAATGAACGAGTTCTTCATACATAAGACTTGGAAAATGAAATCTTTCTTCTTGTCTTTTTTCTAAAAATTCTAAAAGGTTTGTTTTATATTGAATACTTCTTGCCGCCCAATCACATACCATTTCAATTCTTGCAAGACGAGGCATATCTTCTATGTTTTCAAAATGTTCTGGATGATGTTCATTGTGTTTCCAGTGAAGTTCTATAGCATCTTGTTTAAAAGAAGATAATTTAGATGATGAGTCTTTTAAACATGATTTATCATTAATAATTCCAGTTAATGCTCTAAATTCATCTTTATTTAAGATTTTTGAATTATCGTGGATTATTGCTCTATTTCTTAAATCATTGGCATCATCAATAAAACCCTCTTGTTCTAAGTAATTTGCAAATATATTACAAACCTTTAAAACATAGTCTTTATGAATAAATGTATCTTGATACATTTTTTCAACATCAGTCATATATGTATCAATATCATTTAATAATTTCCATGAATTTTTTAAATTTGAGTTAATAGAATAAGACTCGTTTTCTATTAAACTTGTTAATATAAAGTCAAGTTTTGCGATTTTCTTTCTTCCTGATTCTTGCTCTATTTTTAAATTAAATACTGTAGGGTAAACTTTTATAGAGTTATTTGATTGTATTAATAAAAGTTTTTCATCTTCAAAAGGAAGATAGTCTGTAAAATAAAGTCCAACATTCATATTAGGAACTTCTATTCCAAATAAATAATTTAAAACTATTTTTGAAATTATAATTTTTTCTATTTTTTCACCTTTTTCATCAGGAACAGACTCACATAAAAAACTATTTGTTTTATCTTCATTTTGAATTATTTCTACAATTTTAAAATGAAAAGGAAAACTTTCTTCTTCCTTTTTTAATATATCTGTAATTTTCTTTCTCCACGAATTTCTTATTCTAAAATCAGTACCTAAAGAGAAATCTGTATTTATTATTTTTAACATTTATTTTTAAATTCCCCCTTCTTTTTTAATAAAATATTTAGGCTCTACATAATCTGTAAGCCAAACTCCATTTTCTGACTTATAAAATTTATTTCCCTCATTATACATTTCTTTTGCTCTAATAATTAAAATCACAGGTTCTCCATGTCTACTACCTACTTTTTTAGCTGTTTGTTCATCACTTGATAAATGTACATAAGAACGAGATTGTTTCTTGATTCCTTCTTTTTGAATAGCATCTAAAAATCTAAGTGCTGTACCATGATACAAAAACTCAGGAGGAACTTCTTCTTTTAAATCTGGATTAACATTAATTGAGTGCCCTTGGTTTGCTCTAATTTTTGTTTTGTCTTCATTAAAAGAATATCTTTGTTTTTCGTCTGTTCTGACAATTTCTTCAAGATATTCCATATTAAAAGTATCTTTGCTTTTTTCAATTAGTTCACAAATATTTGCCCAGCCTTTATCATCTAGGGTTAAATTAATTGATTCAGGATGATGTCTTAATAGATAAGATAAATATCTACTATCTTTTGTGATATTCATTTTAAATTCTCCTTTCCGAAATTTTCATTTACTCTGTTAACTAATTTTCCAAGTTTTATAAGTTCTGAAACAGTGATATTTTTTAAATTGTTTTTATTTAAAAGTTTTTTACTATATTCATATATTTTTTCTAGGCCTTGGAAATCTTTTTTTTCAAATTTAAATGAGCTTATATTAAGTATTGATAATAATTCATATAAGCTAATTAAATCATTTTTATTATAAATATTATCTATTAGCTTGTTTGTGTATAATATAAATTTGTCTTCTTTTACATGATTAAGCAATATTCCATCATATTTCATAAATAAAATATTTCCTAAATATGTGGCAACTAATTCTATCCAAAAATCATATCCTAATATAGCATATTTGTTGTTTTTATTAAAAATACTTTTTAAATTTGTATTAGGATATGTTACAATATGGGCCATTTCATGTGTAAATATTTGAATATTATATGGTGTTATCTTTTCATCTATAGCTAAATAAATATTATCTTTTTTATTATTTATAAATAAATAACCATCTACTTTTTCATCCTTTCTTACTATTTCTTCTCCTATACTTTTTAGGCTGAGGGTATTTATTTTTTTAGGGAAATCTTTGGAAGGAATAAATTCAACTATAATAGGCTTTTTAATATTATAATCTTTTTCTATTTCCTTTTTTATTTTAAATATAATTTCCTCCATTTTTACCCCCTTTCTATATATTAGTTTTTATTTGTAGTATAACCATTTAAAGGAGTTTTTATTAACTTTTAAATGTTTTTTCAAAACTAATATAAGTATTAGGATTTCTGTCATAAATGGCAAATTCAATTACTTTAAAATACTTCCCCAAGTCTTCTTCAATTAAAATTTTTCTAAATATTTTGCTAACATCAAAAAGACTATTTCCAAATACACCACATCCAAATGCCCCAAGAATTAAACAATCTATGTTATTAAGAATTGCTACTTTAATTATTTTTCTAATTCTATTTTCCATAGTGATATTAATCTTACTAATATTGTGCTTTTCATTTTCTCTTATTGCTTTAGCATTTGGTGCAGGTGAAGTAATTACATCTATATTATAAGGATTTTCTAATAACTCTCCGTTATCATCTTTAATAACAGTTACTCCTTCTGAATAAATAATATAATCTGAATAGAGTGCTGTTTTTAAAGACATGTTATAATTATAAAATTCAGGACATTTTAAAAGTGATGGATAAAGTGTTGAAACTCTTGCAATACTTTCTTCTTGAGCAAGTGCTCCTCTAAGAAAACCTCCTCCAGGATGCTTTGCTGATGCAAAGTTTAATGCACCCACTTTTAAATGAGAACCTTTATAAATATCTACCATATTTTGACAAGCTTCTGTTGTTGTTCTTTTTGAAAAAATAATTTTAGGATCATTTTCAAATTTAGGTCTTGTAATAAATAGCTCTTCTTTTCTATAAAGCTTTGTCCTTTCAAGTAAAGTTTGAATACTTTTACTTATATCATATGTTTTTCCGTTATTATAATATCGTCCAATATTAATAAATTCTACTGTATTAATTGCACATTCTTTACTTTCTTCTCTTGTCATTTTTTCCCTCCTTTTTATCTTTATTTAATAATTATACCACATGCTATGTATTTTTTCAATAATAATTTGTTGCAAGAAGTGCATAACTTATGCTATAATATTATTACAATATACGTAAAAAAATAGAAAGGAGATTTTATGACTGTTGCTGGAGTTGAACTTAGTAACGAGGAACTAATAAGTATAATTGAAGAATTTGATGAATGGAAACGAATTTTAGATTTAGCAGATTATGCTTTGACTGAAATATATACTAAGTTTGAGATATTTAATAAAAATATGGATTCTATTCATAGAAATCCAATTGAGCACATGAAAAGAAGAGTTAAAAAATATACTTCAATTCAGGAAAAACTTGAAAGAAGAGGATTTAATTTTAATACAAAAAATGCTTTAGAACATATTCATGATATTGCAGGACTTAGGATTGTCTGTCCTTTTGAAACTGATATATTTATTGTAAAAGATTATATTGATAAACTTGAAAGAGAAAGATCTGTTAAAATTATAGAAGTTAAAAATTATATAGAAAACCCAAAACCAAATGGATATAGAAGTTTGCATGTAATTGTTTCTGTTCCTGTAAAATTATTAGATACGACTGAATGGTTTGATGTTGAAATACAGATAAGAACAGTTGCTATGGACTTCTGGGCATGTTTAGAACATAAAATTCTTTATAAAAAAACAAATATTGAAGATAAATCATTATCAGAAAGACTTAAAAAATGTGCAGAAATGATTTCTTTTTTAGATAAAGAGATGTATGATATTAATAAATCATTAAAAAAATAGATGGCAAAAGCCATCTATTTTTTATTTAAAACTACGTTTTAGAGTAGCCTCTTACTCTTCTTCTTTTTTTCTTAAACTAGCAAATCCAAAACCTGCAATTACAATAGCAAGACCTATAATCATAAATCTTGTACCATTAGAATTCATATAATCTCCAGTCTTAACGATTTCGTTTCCTCCACCATTTCCACTAGTGGTTTTATTTGTTCCAGTTGTATTTGTTGTGGTTGTTTGGGTTGTAGTTGTTGTTTGAGAAGTTTCTGTTGTAACTTTTAGTTTTTTGTTATAAATAGTTGTCTCGCCTTCAACTGTTCCATCAGGATTGATAGTAAATGTATATACTGTTTTATTTAATTCATATCCTTTTGGTGCAACTGTTTCTTGTAACTTATATTGACCAGCAGCTATTTTATTAATAACAATCTTTCCACTAGAATCAGTAGTTGATTCTGCTACAACTTTTCCATCTTTATCTTTAACAACAAATTTTGCACCTTCAAGGGTTTCTCCTGTTGTTAAATCTTTTTTATAAAGAGTAATAGAAATTTTACTATCAGCAACTTCTGTAGTACCTGAAATTGTTCCATCTTCTTTAATAGTAAAACTATATGTCTTAGTATCTAAGGCATATCCACTTGGTGCTGATACTTCTTTAAAAGTATATTCGCCAATTGGAAGTTTATTTAATACAATTTTACCATCTTTATTTGTTTCTTCAGTAGTGATTATAGTATTTCCTTTTCTGAATTCATATTTTGCACCAGAAAGTACTTTACCATCATCTTTATCTTTTTTAGTGATAGTAACACTAGTAGGAGTGTTCTTTAAAACTGTAGTTCCTTCAACTTTGCCATTTTCATTAACAACAAATTTACATTCTTCTTTAGATAAAATGTATCCATCAGGAGCTATTGTTTCTTTAAATGTATATTCTCCTACAGCAAGTTTTCCAATAATAATTTGTCCGTTTTTATCAGTAACTCCCTTAAATACTTGGTTATTAGCTGAGTCAAAAACTTCAATTGTGGCACCTGCTACACCTTTTCCTGTAACAGCATCTGTTTTTGTAAGAATAACTTCATTAGAAGTATTTTCAAGAACTAATGTACCTGAAATTGTTCCATCTTCTTTAATAGTAAAAGAATTTTCTTTTGTAGAAAGAACATATCCTTTAGGAGCTTTCTTTTCTACAAATGTATATTCTCCAACTGGAAGATTTCTAACAATTGCTTTACCGTCTTTATCAGTAGTAACTTCTGCTACTTCTTTTCCACTCTTATCTTTGATTACAAATACAGCACCTTCAAGTGCGACTTTGCTTGTAGCATCAATTTTAGTAAGAGTAATTTCTGTAGGTGCATTTTTTAAAACAGTAGTACCTTCGATTGTTCCGTCTTCTTTAACTTCAAATTCACAAGTTTCTTTAGATAAAATATATCCTTCTGGTGCGATTGTTTCTTTAAATGTATATTTTCCTACAGGAAGTTTAGAAATTTCAATTTGACCATTTTCATCTGTTGTAAATGGGCTACCAGTTATTGGTTTCCCGTTTTTGTCAGTAATTTCTATTACTGCACCAGGAACAGCCTTACCTGTTACTAAATCTGTTTTTGTAAGTATAGCCTTATTTTGTTCATTAGTAAGAGTCGTTGTGCCTGTTACATTTCCATCTTTATCAATACTAAATTTACATTCAGTTTTATTTAAAATGTATCCTGCTGGAGCAACAGTTTCTTTAAATGTATATTCTCCTACAGGAAGTTTATGAAGAGTAATTTTACCTTCTTCATCAGTTGTAAATGGACTACCATCTACTGGCTTTCCGTCTTTTGTAATTTCTATTACTGCACCAGGAACTGGCTCTCCTGAAACAAGGTCTGTCTTTGTAATAACTACCTCAGTAGGTTTATTAGTAAGACTTGTTTTTCCTGTGATTTCACCATTTTCAGTAACAGTAAAAGAAGATTCTTCTTCATTTAAAATATATCCATCTGGAGCAACAGTTTCTTTAAATGTATATGTACCAGCAGGAAGTTTAGGAAGAGTAATCTTACCTTCTTTGTCTGTTGTAAATGGGCTACCACTTATAGGTGTGCCATCTTTTGTAATTTCTATTACAGCATCAGGAACAGCTTCACCTGTTACTAAATCTGTTTTTGTTAAAACTACTTCATTAGGCTTATTGGTTAAAGTTGTTTTTCCTGTTACTTTTCCTGTTTCATCAATAGAGAACATGCATTCTTCTTCATTTAAAATATATCCATCTGGAGCAATAGTTTCTCTAAAGATATATTCTCCTACAGGAAGTTTAGAAATAGTAATTTTACCTTCTTTATCTGTTACAAAAGGACTACCATTTATAGGTGTTCCATCTTTTTTAGTAACTTCAATTGTAGCACCAGGAACAATCTCACCTGTTACAAAGTCTGTTTTTGTTAGAACTACTTCATTAGGCTTATTTGTAAGACTTGTTTTTCCTGTTACTTTTCCTGATTCATCAATAGTAAATGAAGATTCTTCTTTATTTAATATATATCCATCAGGAGCAATTGTTTCCTTGAAAGTATATGTACCAGCAGGAATGTTGTTAATTGCAATTTTACCTTCATCATCTGTTACAAAAGGACTACCATTTATAGGAGTTCCGTTTTTATCAGTAATTTCAATTGTAGCACCAGGAACAGCTTCTCCTGTTATTAAATCTGTTTTAGTAAGTGTTGTCCCAAAAGTAGGAGTTAAGCTTACTTTTGCATTAGATTCAGCAGAAAGAGTAATTGTTTCTGTTACATACATTCTTTGATAAGGTATGCCTTTAGAATTTGTTTTATCTGTTGAATAACAAACTCTTGTAGGTGTTTTTAAATCAACTGCAAAAAATTCTACCTTGATATCAAGTTCTTTATCAGTTGTTCCTTTGATATAAAAATCCTCACTAAAATTGTCTATAGTAATAGGTTCTCCATTAGCATTAACAATTTTGTAGTCATCAGAAGCTCCTGTAACTTTAATTTCAGCCTTAGAATTCTCATTTGACACAAGACTTGCCATAAATGGACCAACCATATATTCAGACTCATTTGCACCTAATTTTACATCTTTAACATCTATTGGATAAATACCATCTAATTTTATACTTGAATCATTTGCAAAAGCTACTAAGGTTTCAACTAAAGCTTTAGCATTTAATGCTTTTTCATGA
>OFHM01000040.1_pt1 | contig 123093 bp, 75 predicted proteins | sample 1521311 | NCBI WGS metagenome assembly OFHM01 (sample SAMEA3504083, study PRJEB24116) | mouse gut metagenome | biome: mouse gut; feature: mouse-associated habitat; material: faeces | place: Denmark | collected 2011 | reverse complement strand
TAAAGTGGCACGCGAGCTGGGTTCAGAACGTCGTGAGACAGTTCGGTCTCTATCTATCGTGGGCGTATGAAATTTGCGTGGCTCTGACACTAGTACGAGAGGACCGTGTTGGACTGACCTCTGGTTTACCGGTTGTGCCGCCAGGTGCATTGCCGGGTATCTAAGTCGGGATCGGATAAGTGCTGAAAGCATCTAAGTACGAAGCCGGCCACAAGATTAGATTTCTCAGGGTCGTTGTAGACTACAACGTTGATAGGATGCAGGTGTACAGGTAGAGATACCACAGCCGAGCATTACTAATTGCCCGTATACTTTCTTTATGAGATGATGTTATATACGTTTGGCTTTCTGCTAACAATTACTAATACAAGCTTACAATATGTCAACCTTCTTCAGGTGGCTATAGCGTGAGGGTTCCACCTCTTCCCATTCCGAACAGAGAAGTTAAGCCTCACCACGCCGATGGTACTGCGTAACAGTGGGAGAGTAGGTAGCTGCCGTTTTAATGAAAGCCTCCGAGTCAGTCAAATGATTCGGAGGCTTCTTTTTGTATTTATACTGCTCATACAGCTTGGAATGGGGGAGAAATATCGTTTAAGTACTATAAATGTATATACTCAGGACAATATCGCTACATAAAGAATACCTGAAGCTTTAATTTTGTAGAAATAAAAACCTATAAATATTATTATGAATAAACGAATAGCATTTTTGTTGTCTTTGTGCTGGATAGTATGTTGCTCTTATGCACAAAATTTTTTTTCAAAACAAGAAGTAAGACAATCAATGAGGCGTGTTGCCGATTGGCAAATAGCCCACATGAAAGAAGTTACCTATGATCCGTTGAATTGGGTAAACGCTACGTTCTATCTGGGCTTGTCTAAATGGGCATCCGTGGCGGAGCAGGAAAATCAGGATGATTTTTATTTTAAATGGTTGCGACGTTTGGGAGCACGTAATTATTGGCAAGTGGATAAACGAATGTATCATGCAGATGATATCTGTGTGGCACAAACTTATTTGGATCTTTATCGTAAATATGGAAAGGAAGAGATGCTGATTCCTACAAAGGCTCGTGCCGAATGGGTGATGGCGCATCCTTCTAAAGGGTCTTTCTTGTTGGATTATGGTGATGCTTCCACTTTGGAAAAATGGACGTGGTGTGATGCTTTATTTATGGCTCCGCCGGTTTATGCTCGTTTGTATAACATTACCGGTGATAAGAAATTTCTCCGTTTTATGGATAAGGAGTATAAAGAGACTTATGAGTTCCTTTATGATAAGGATGCCCATTTGTTTTATAGAGACCATCGCTACTTTACTCAAAAAGAAGCCAATGGCGAGAAGGTGTTTTGGGGCAGAGGAAACGGATGGGTGCTGGGAGGACTGGTCGAAATTCTTCGTGAACTTCCTGTAGGTAATAAATACAGAACTTTTTATGAGAACTTGTTTGTGGAACTGGCTACCCGTGTAGTAGCTTTGCAACAGTCTGACGGATTTTGGAGAGCCAGTATGCTGGATCCTCATTCTTATTCTTCTCCGGAAACCAGCTGCTCCGGATTTTTTGTTTATGCTTTGGCATACGGTATTAATGAAGGATTGTTGGCGGAGGAAGAATTTCTTCCGGCGGTGGAAAAAGGCTGGAAAGCCTTGGTAGGTGCAATAGAGGAAGATGGTAAGTTGGGCTATGTGCAGCCTATAGGTGCCGATCCCAAGAAAGTAACTCGTGAAATGACAGAGGTGTATGGTCCGGGTGCATTTTTGCTGGCAGGTACAGAGGTTTACCGGATGGCAAAAGATGAGCTGCATGGTAATAACATTCCGGTAGAACGTATCCGTGAGATAGCTGCCATGCTACCAGAAAAACCGGAAGGTATCGGAGTTACCTATAAAGACCGTGCCTATTGGGATAAAATGAAGAATACTCCTGAAGCCCGAAAATTAATTGAAGAGGCTCATCGTAGTCTGAAGGATGGAATGCCGCCTTTTGTAGATTCGCTTTATTTGCATCTTAATAAGACTGAGATTCGTCTGCCGGGAGAGAATATGATGAATGCCCGTTATCAATATTTGTGGCGATTAGTATTGGCGGAATGTTTGGAGAATAAGCGGCGTTTCATTCCGGCGATTTGTGAAGGAGTGGAAGAACTCTGCCGTCAGAAGCCTTGGTCAATTCCAGCGCATGACCGTAACTTGCATAACTATCATGGAACGGATTATTATGTAGACTTGGTTGTTGCTACTGCCGGAAATACATTGGCACAATGTATTTATTTATTGGATGACCGTTTGCCGGCTGAGACGAAAGCTTTGGCGATGTGCGCTTTCCGTGAGAAGGTGTTCCGTCCAATCTATCGTTGTTTGGAAGAAACAAAACCTTTTTATTGGTTTACTGTCACGAATAACTGGAACTCGGTGTGTTTGGCCGGTGTGACGGGTGCAGCACTCACTTTGCTGCAGGACAAAGAGGAACGTGCTTTTTTTGTAGCTGCTGCCGAGAAATATTATGTATATGGAATGAAAGGATACAGTGATGACGGATATTGCAGTGAGGGGGTAGGATATTATAATTATGGTTTCTGCTCGTTTATCTTGTTGCGTGAAGAAATTTGCCGTGCTACGAAAGGGAAGATTGATTTTTTTCGTACTCCTAAGTTTGCCCGTATTGCGCAATATGGAAAGAAAATACAGATAATGAATCAGGTTTGCCCTGCTTATGCCGACTGCCGTGCCGGTGTTTCACCTTCTTGGTTTATTACGAACTATTGTGATAATGTGTTGGGCACTGCTCCTTATGAGGAAAAATATGAAATACCCGACATGGATAATCTTTCATTGCACACCATCGGTATGTTCCCACGCCAGGCTTGGAAGGTGGAAATGACTCCGGAAATACAAGAGGTATTGAAAGCTGAAGCAGACGAACTCCATTCTTGTTATGATGAAGCGGGCATTATCATTAGCCGCCCTGCTACCGGCTCGGCTTGCCGTTTGGGGGTATCTGTAAAGGGAGGACACAACGCAGAAAACCATAATCATAATGATGTAGGCTCTTATGCAGTAGTGATGGGCGGCCAGACGATGGCAGGCGATATGGGTGGCCCTTTCTCTTATCCCGGTGATTATTTTAGTGGAAATGCTTATAAATATCCTATTAAAAATTCATTCGGTCATCCTGTTCCCTTTATTAACGGACAGTGTCAGGTATCGGGCAAGAAGGCTCAGGGAGTGGTATTGAAGAAAGAATTGACTGACGGTATGGATATTTTTCAGATTGATTATACGTCAGCGTATGCTACTTCGGTGCCTGAACTGGAAAAGCTGATACGTACCTTTACATATAATCGTGCCGGAGAAGGAACTTTCGTTATTGAAGATTATTTTGATGCGGCATCCGGCATCTCTTTTGAAACGGCTATTACGACTCGTGCCGAATGGAAGGTGATAGGAAGCAATCGCTTGGAATTGGTGTTGGACGGAGAAAAAATGACGGTGGATATTGAAGCTCCGGGTGTGGTAGAATTTAATTCGGAGACTGTTGAAGTGAACTCTCCTGCTTATACGCGTATTGGTATCCGTCTGAAGAAACCATTGCAAAGTGGTAATATTCGGTTGACAATGTATCCTTCGCGTCCATAGTTGTGTATAAAATTGTCCGTTCGGTTAATTTATGTACAAAGAACTCAAAAAAAGGGTATGTTCCAATAAGGGGCATACCCTATTTTTGTGCTGTTAAAAAGTTTACTACTAACGAATTTTGAACTATTATTATGAAAAAAACATCAAAACAGATTTCTTTGCTTTTACGAAAGAAAGGATTCTTAATGTGCACTACATCAATGCTGTTGGCAAATGTAAGTGTATTTGCAAGCCCGGATGCAGCGAAGGCATCTTTGGAGCCGGCTAAACCGGATGTGGCGTCAGTAGCCATTGTTACACAACAGGGTAAGACTATTACCGGTGTGGTGATGGACTCACAAGAGTCTATTATCGGTGCGAATGTGATGGTAAAAGGCACAACAAACGGTACGATAACCGACTTTGAAGGGAAGTTTACCCTGAGTAATGTACCCGAAGGAGCTATTCTGCAAATCTCTTATATCGGCTATCAGAGTATGGAGATTAAAGTCGGAAATCAAACTAGTTTTACTATCAAGTTGAAAGAAGACAGCCAGGCTTTGGATGAAGTAGTGGTGGTGGGATATGGCTCGCAAAAGAAAGTAAATCTGACAGGTTCTGTTGGAACTGTCGATGCGAAAGTCTTGCAATCACGCCCTATCACTTCGTCTACCAGCGCATTGCAGGGAACTATACCTAACTTGCAGATTACGCCGAGTAGTGGTGAGCCGGGTACCGGAGCGACACTGAATGTGCGTGGTACTACTTCTATTAACGGTGGTAGCCCACTGGTGTTGGTTGACGGTGTGGAGATGAATCTCGATATGATTAATCCGAATGACATTGCCAACGTTACGGTATTGAAAGATGCGGCTGCATCTGCCATCTATGGTGTACGTGCTGCTTATGGTGTTATTCTGGTAACAACGAAGAATGCAGGCTCGGATATGAAGACTACTGTGTCTTATTCCGGTAATGTGGCATTTTCCAAACCGACAGTATTGCCGGAAATGGTAGGTACAAGTTGGGAGCATGCCGAATTTGTAAATCGGGCAATGACAAATGCCAATCTGGATGTGATGTATAATCCGGATACGGTGGAAAAAATGAAGAATTATGCAAATGACCCTGCTAACAATCCTGAATATGAAGTGCTGAACGGTACCATGTATTATTATGGTCATTCTGACTGGACTGATTTGATGCTGAAGAAGTATACTCCTTCTCACCGTCATAATATAAATATTTCGGGTGGTAATGAAAAGACTAAATTCTATACTTCTGTAGGTTATGTAAACCAATCGGGTATGTACAAAGTGGGTGAAGATAGTTTCCAACGTTTGAATACCCGTTTGTCTGTCGACAATCAGACTACTCCATGGATGAAACTGGGTGCTAAAGTTTTGTATAACTATACTACTACCGATAAACCTCATAAGTATAAAGATGATGTTTGGCAGCAGATGGTATTTTCAACTCCGACACGTATGTCTCGTCCGTGGGGAGGCGATGCACGTTATCCGGAACTTGACCAATATGCCGGTAAATACTTTGATGACCAAAATCCTATATCTTTGTTGGAACAGGGCGGTCGTGACAAGAAGAAAGTACATGATATCTGGTTGACCGGTAGTGCCGACTTTACCTTTACCAAAGACTGGCATGCGCGTGTGGACTTTACTTACAATCTGAATTACAGCCGCAGTGCAGAGCATCGTAAGAAAGTGGATATGATTACCAATGCTTTTGTTGAGACAGAAGGTAATACCAATAACAACAGCTATTCGTGGGTGAACGGTAATAAAGACTATTATTCTTTCAATGCCTACACAGATTATGAACACACTTTTGCAGAAAAACATTATGTGAAGGCCATGCTGGGTTTCAATCAGGAACTGACCAAGTATAATACGACTACTGCTACACGCCAGAACCTTATCTCTCAGGATTTACCTTCAATGAGTTTGGGAACCGGTATGCAGACTGTTAGCGAAAGTGGTTATGAATGGGCTTTGCGTGGCGGTTTCTTCCGTTTGAATTATATCTATAATAACCGTTATTTATTTGAAGTGAACGGCCGTTACGATGGAACTTCCCGTTTCCCTTCTGATAATCGTTTTGTATTCCTGCCTTCATTCTCGGGAGCATGGCGTGTGTCGGAAGAATCTTTCATGGAGTCGACTCGTTCTTGGTTGGACAACTTGAAGATACGTGCTTCTTACGGTATTTTGGGTAATCAGTTATTGACAGCCAGCAGTTGGTCGGGCAATACTAAATATTATCCGTATATTCCCTTTATGGCTTCAGGTACAGCAGGAAACTGGCTATTTGTAGACGGTGAGAAATCTTTATATATCAATCCGGCAGGATTGGTGTCCAGCGATTTGACTTGGGAGAAAGCTTCTACCTTTAATGTCGGTCTTGATTTTACCATGTTGAACCAACGCTTGGACTTCTCTTTCGACTGGTATCAGAGAACGACATCGGATATGCTTGTTAAGGTGGAATATCCTGAAGTGCTGGGAACAACGGCTCCTCCTGCCAATAAAGCAGAGTTGCGCACCCGCGGTTGGGAAGTTTCTGTGAAATGGAATGACCGTATTGGTAATGATTTCTCTTATGATTTAGGTTTTATCCTTTCGGATTCACAGGCTGAAATTACTAAATATGAAAATCCGACTGAAACATTGAGTGACTATTATGTGGGTCAGAAGATTGGCGAAATATGGGGATATGAGACAGAAGGTTTCTATCAGTCGGATGCTGATGTTCAAAACCATGCAGACCAGTCTAAGTTAGGTGCTAACTGGGCTCCCGGTGATATCATGTACAAAGATTTGGATGGAAATAATAAGATAAACAACGGTTCGAATACATTAGACGACCATGGTGACTTGAAAGTAATCGGTAACACTACTCCGCGTTACCAATATGGTATCACTGCTAATATGTCTTATAAGAATGTATATTTGAATGTCTTCTTCCAGGGTATCGGCAAACGTGATTTCTGGCCGAGTTCACAACCTTTCTGGCCGGTGGCAACACAGTATTATAATACTCAGAAATGGTTTGTTACGGACTCATGGTCTGAAGACAATCGCGACGCATACTTTGCGCGTCCTATTGCACGTGAAACAAAGAACCAACAAAAGCAAACCAAATATTTGCAGGATGCTTCTTATTGTCGTCTGAAGAATCTGACAGTAGGATATGACTTCCCGAAATCATGGTTGAGCTTCTTGCACGTTGCAAAAGCAGGTGTTTATTTCAGTGCTGAAAACTTGTTTGAATTCACCAATGTGAAGGGAGCTTACGACCCTGAAGCAGCGGGTAAGAATGGTACTATGGTATATCCGTTCCAGCGTACTTATTCATTCGGATTAAACGTAACATTCTAAATTTAGTAGACAAGATGAAAAAAATAATATTAAATATAGCAGCTTTAGCGGCTGTATCATTGATGTGTGTTTCTTGTAATGATTCCTTTTTGGATAGAAATCCGACACACGACTTGAATGACAATAGCTATTGGAAGACCGAAAGTGACCTTGAAGTCTATAATAACGGTATTTACAATGAAGCCGGAAATGACAGTTATTACCGTTTTATGGTAGGACATACCCTGGGTGCATGGAATAGTAGTTATGCGGATTATTTCTGGAAGGATGTACAGACTGATAACTATGTTTCGAAGAGTAACTCAAACCATACTTCGTATACAAAGATTGCTGCCGGGAAAGAGACGGTTCCCAATAACCCGACTGCCGGAGGGTGGTATTGGACTTTGCTGCGCCGCATCAACACTTTCTTTGCTAATTATGAGAAAGTGGGAATAGCAGAAAATATCAGAAACAGGTATGCGGGTGAGGCTTATTTCTTCCGTGCATGGTTCTATTTGGATAAAGTACAGATGTATGGCGATGTCCCTTATATCACTACTCCTTTGAATACGGATTCTGAAGAACTGTATGGGCCGCGTACTCCCCGCAAGGAAGTGATGGACCATGTTCTGGAAGATATCAATAAGGCTTGCGACTATTTGCCGGAAGACTGGGGTAATAAAGGGGTGCGTGTGACAAAAGGTGCAGCATTGGCATTGAAATCACGTATTTGCCTTTACGAAGGTACTTATAGAAAATATCATGGATTGGGTGATTATGAAAAATTCTTGCAGGAAGCCGTGAAAGCATCTGAAGCGTTGATGGCAATGAAGAAATATGAAATTTATAACACCGGAAATCCTGATAAAGACTATGCCACTTTATTTACCAGTGATGATTTGACTGATAATAAGGAAGTGATTTTGTTTAGAAAATATGTAGCCGGTTTGTTGGGCCATCGCTTATGCGGTTATTTGGTTGCTTCGGGCAATGGTGCTACAAAAGATTTTGTTGACGATTTCCTTTGTATAGAGCCGGACGGAACTGCCAAACCTGTTGCTTTGAGCGAGACTTTTAATGATGATGAGTATGAGAATGTCTTGGACAACCGTGATCCGCGTTTGACTCAGATTGTGCTTGATCCACGTCATTCAAAGGAAATTCTGTACAATAAAGACAAGTTTATCTTCCCTCGTGTAGCAGGAATGACAGGTTGGGAATCGGCTACAGGTTATCATGTTATCAAACATTATATTGCTGAACAAGACATGAAAGGCTATGGTAATGAGACACATGATGCTCCATTATTGCGCTATGCTGAAGTCTTGTTGAACTTGGCAGAAGCAAAAGCTGAATTGGGAACCGTTACTCAGTCTGATTTAGACCGGACTGTCAATGTGATTCGTGACCGTGCCGGAATGCCTCACTTGACACTGAATCCTGTAATGGACCCGAAATATGCGGGTGAAGGCTTGTCTGCCCTAATTATTGAACTTCGCCGTGAACGCCGTGTGGAACTGTGTTTTGAAGATACCCGCTATCAGGATTTGATGCGTTGGAAATGGGGAAAGCGTTTGGCAAACCGTGTACTGGGCATGCGTTTTGAACCATCGGATTTTGACAATCCCCGTTTCAATCCGTCTGAAGGAAAGGCTGATCCTGGCCGTGTGAAGCTGTTTGAATTGAACGGAAAACATTATATTGATGTGTTTGCCGGCACTGACTGGGAAAACCGTTCGTTTGATGAAAATAAGCATTATTATCATCCTATACCTATTAATGTAATCGGTAAGAACAAAGAGATAACACAGAATCCGGGTTGGGATTAAATATATATTTTAATTGTTGAGGTAAAAGGTTAGGTTTTGTTAGGTTGTGAGGCTGTCTCAAAATAGAAAATGAGACAGCCTTACTTATCTTCTTTGGCGGGAGAATCATTGTTTTTGCGTACATTCAGAGGAGCAATACCATAGAATGTTTTGAAACATTTGCTGAAGTATCTGGCCGAAGAGAACCCGAGTTGGTAGGAAATCTCCGTTACATTGAGATGAGGCGCATTGTTCAGTAAATGCATTGCTTCCTCCAATTTCAATTTGAGAGTAAACTCATTGGGAGTCAGTCCGGTAATTTCTTTTAATTTCGTATATAGTTTGCTGCGTCCCATTCCAAGCTCAGAGGCGAGAAGGTTCATGTCGAACTCCGGATTCTCAAAGTTCTCTTTGATTACTTGTATAGCCTTTTCCAACAGTTGGCGGTCATTTACATTAATGGTGTCCGGGGCCTCCTGTTTGTTGGCGATAGGCTGTTTGAGACGTTCCAGCATTTGTTGCCGGTTCTTGATGAGGTTGCTACAACGGGCTATGAGAATTTTCACATTAAAGGGCTTGGTGATATAATCGTCTGCCCCAAACATATATCCTTCTATTGTATATTGTTCGGACGCTTGTGCCGTGAGCAGTATGACAGGAATATAAGATAGTTCGATACTGTTTTTTATCTTATAACATAATTCCTTGCCCGACATTTCAGGCATCATCACATCACTGATAATGAGGCTGGGATGTACCTGATATGCCATTTGCAATCCTTCCTTGCCGTTCAGGGCGATGTGCACTTCATACATGGATTCGAATATGCTCTTCAGTAAATCCAGCATTTCTTCATTATCTTCCACAATGAGGAGCACTGGTTTTCCGCTGTCTGTATCCGGTGTGGTGGGAGGAGTTTCTTCGATGGGCATCTCTGCTAGGTCGAGCAACTTGCCGGTGTCTCTGTTGTCATCCGTAGTCAGGCGGGTATGTGCAATGTCTTCAGGTGAAAAATGAGAGTTCCCTTTTAGCAGACAGATTGTGAACTCACTTCCTTGGCCCGGTTCGCTTTTCACATGAATACTTCCATGATGAAGGTCGATGATTCCTTTGGAGAGTGCCAGTCCGATGCCTGTGCCGAGCGTGAATTTGTTGGCGCCATTCTCCAGTTGGTAGAAACGTTCGAATATTTTGCTGACAGCTTCTTGTGGAATGCCGGAGCCATTGTCCTTTACACTGATATGAGCCTGTGTGTTTGTATTGCTGATGGTCACATTGATTTTACCTCCTTTTGGGGTATATTTAAAGGCGTTTGAAATCAGATTGAATATGACTTTCTGCAGTTGTACCGGGTCAAACCATAGTTTGAGTTCTTGTTCCGGGCATTCAAACCGGTAATTGATTTGCTGGGTAGCCGCATATTCATAAAAGGACATGTATATTTCTTTTACAAAAGGAATGATGTCTTTGTGTTCAATCCTCAGTTTCAGATATCCTTGCTCCTGTTTGCGGAAGTCCAGAAGTTCTGAAATGAGATCTCTCATGTGCCATGCGTTTTTATAGATGTGCAATATGCGGTTATAGATGGTCGGAGCAAGTTTATTTTGCTGCAATAACACCTCAATCTGTCCGATAATCAGTGTGAGAGGAGTGCGGAACTCATGTGAGATGTTGGTAAAGAATCTCAGTTTGACCTGATTCAGTTCTTCTGTGCGTTCTTTTTCTTTGCGCTCAAATTGCAGTGAGGCCTGAAGCTGGGTTTGTTTAGTCTTGATATGGATAATGAGGTACATGATACCAATCAGACACAACACATATATCATAAACGCCCAGTAAGTGGCATAGAAAGGAGGAGCAATGTAGATGTTGAGGCTGATGCTGTGTGAACCCTGATGTTCGCGAACTATTAGCCGATACATGCCCGGACTGAGGTTGGTGTAGGAAATAGACTGTGACTGGGTAGGAATCCAATGGTCGGAGAAACCTTCTAATTTGTATTCATAAATTATGTCTTCGTTCAACGTATAATTGGAGGAGCAGAACTCGAAGATTAGATTGTTCTGGTCGTGCGAAAGCCTGATTTCTTTTACCTGCGAGAGAGTTTGCGGGAGGATTCCGGTTTCGTCATCGGGCAGTACACGTGTGTTATGCACCCACAACTGATCAAAATAAATATGATAATCATGGTTGGTGTGGTAGAGCTGTTCTTCAAAAAAAGAAAGCATGCCGTTTACTCCGCCGATAAAGACTTCTCCATTTTGTGCGAAATAAATGCTTGAGCCCTGGCAATATCCCATTTGAAATAAATTGTATGTATGCTTGCTTTTACCGGTTTCGGAATCAAAGAGAGAGAAGCCTTTGCTGTGCAGAATCAACAGATGGTGGTAAATGGGAGATTCACAGATATAGTAGCAATAATCGCTGGGCAATGCGTTATTGCCTAGTCCATATTGACAGAAGGAGTCACTATCGGGGATATATTTGAATAATCCTGAGCCGATAGTGCCGAAATAAATTTCGCCTTTGCTGTTTTCCATGATATTCACTATTCTGAATTTACCGATGGAGGAAGAATCTTGCGCGTTGGTGTAATAACGGTGAAGACTGTTGTCCGTCATGTGGATGCGCAGAAGTCCTCCTTTTGAATCGGCCAGCCATAGTCTTTCTTTACTGTCGATAAGAAAGGTCTCAAACTGATAAGGGCGGGAGAGTTGCTCATTGATATCTTCATTGCGGGTGAGGGGAGAGAACGTCTCTTGTTCGGGATTGAAAAGATAGACACCTGCCTGCGTCAGCATAATAAGCTTGTCTTTATAAGGCTGTATTTCATTGACGATATTTCCGGCTTGTGAAGTCGGGTTGTTTTGAAGGGGAGTCAGCGTGCGGAACTGTTTCCGAGCAATGTCGAAAATAGCGAGACCGCCGGTATGCGTACCTATGTATAGTTTGTTTTTCTCTTTGGCATAATAGATACATTTCATATTGTTATGCGCCGTTCCGGGAAGTCCGTTGGCATGATAAGAGAACTTCTCAAAGGTTTGAGTCGTTCGGTTGAAGAGATTCAGTCCTCCTCCTTCTGTACATATCCAAAGGTTTTCCTCCCCATCTTCTACCATCTTACCGACAAAAGGAAAACTTAAGAAATGGTTTCCTGTTGTCCCCGAGCCATAAAACCGGCACGTGTTGGTATCGGGGTTAAAGTAATTTACTCCGCCGAAATAAGTTCCTATCCAAATCGTTCCTTGACGGTCTTTATATAGGCAGTTGATAGAGTTATGGCTGAGTCCATAGTCTATATTATCTTGATGAAGGTGGGCGGTCCATGTGTCGGAATCAGGGTCATAATGGTTCAGACCATTGAAAGTCCCTACCCAAATATGTCCATTGTTGTCTTCCTGAACCGTCCTTATCTGATTGTTGGACAATCGGTTGCTGTCTGTGTAATGTGTTCTCTCCTCCTGCGGATTGATGCGGTAAAGGCCGTCCTGCACAGTGCCGATCCACATATTTCGCCGGCTGTCTCTATAGATAGAAGAAATATGGGAAATGCCGGTGATGGTTTTAATTGTCTTATAGTCTTTGCGGGATATCAGTGAGACGCCTTGGCTGTGCCCCATCCAGATGTAATCCTGGTCTATAATCAATGAATTTCCGACATTGAATTTATACTCCAGAGTGGCTGCGTGATGCACCTTTCCGTCACTCTTCAGATAGTATTGCAATTCATTCCGGTGTCCAATCCATAACGTATCCTTATGGCAATACATGGTATGGACTGCATTGGGAAGGATGCAGGTAAACTTTTCTTTTTCTATATCGAACTTTATCAGGTCATAGATGGAACGGATATAGATGCTTCCGTTTTTGTCTCCGCAAATGGCACTGATTTCATTATGGGTAAGTCCATTGCTGTTTTGCGACGGGCGATAGATGTCTATCTTGTCACCATTATATCTGTTCAGTCCTTCACTGGAGCCAAACCACAATGTTCCTACCTCATCCTGATAGATGGAAAGCACAGTGATTTGCGACAAACCGTCTTTTACATTAATATGCTTAAAGTGAATATGATTCCCATAGCAAAAGAAAGCACAACAGAAGATGAGGATACAGAATACATTTATTCTCATATTAGATTTGTTTTAGGTCTTTTTAGCGGGACAAATTTAATTATTAATTAATCAAAATAAAAACGATGAGAAATAAAAAGCTGCAAATGCATCTAAAAGTTTATGGAAAGAAATGCGCTCAATCATTGTATAGACGGTTGCTGTCCTTGAATTGATAAGTATACCTGCCGAAAACAAATCGGTCAAAACACTTTCTTGAAACAAACTTGTTCAATTCCTTGTGTCCAAAGCTTTGTAAATAATCAATGTGTGCAGGCATAGAATCGGCATTGCCGGAAGGCGATAGTATGTCAGGTACAAACCGATGCAAGATTCCAACAGCATTTATACAGCGATGATGCAAGGGGGCCTATCAAAGTGCTATTGAAACCATATAATCCATTTTAATGTCGTCATGCTCATAGTCTGAGAATTATAAAAAAATGTGTACTGTAATTACTATGCTTATTAAAAGTGTATTTTTTGTTAAAATCGTTTTCGCTTACCTGTATTTTTAATATATTTCTTTTATTTTTGTGTATTAATTTAACGTAACATAAAGTAGTATATTATTGGAATTCCTGATATTCTCCAAGAATCAGGATGTTCCTTTTTTAATGAAAAGCACATGAACTTCAATGAAAAGTAGAAAAAGTTACTATTTAAGAAATGCATTGCTTACATTTTTTATATTTGCGTTTTTTACCCAAGTATGCGATGCACAGACGTATAAGTACATAGGAATGGAAGATGGTTTGGGTAGCCAGAAAGTTTATCGCATTTTGCAGGATTCTTTAGGATACATGTGGTTTCTCACCCAAGAAGGCCCTAACCGGTATGACGGAAAGGAAATAAAACACTATGAACTGACAGACCAAGGAAAGAAATTTAACATACAAAGTTGTTTGAATTGGCTTTATATGGCAGAGGGCGGGATATTGTGGGGGATAAGTCAGAAAGGGCGTATTTTCCGTTATGATCCGGATTATAACCGTTTTGAGTTGGTCTATACACCTCCGCTGTCTAAAAAAGGAAATGTCTTGCCTAACATCACTTATGGATATATGGATTGCACCGGATATGTGTGGCTGTGCGGTAAAGAGCAAATAATCCTGTTTGACACCCACACTGGAAATGTTTTGCAGCCGTCTTGCAACATAGCCAGTAACATTACCGCTGTTGAACAGACGGGACCTGATGACTTTTTTATAGGTACTGAATCCGGCTTGTACCGGGCAAAATTGGAGAAACATCCTTTATCACTTTCGTGTATGCCCGCGTATAATCTTCGGGTAACAATAAGCGAACTGTTCTTTTCTGCCGACCTGAACAAACTTTTCATAGGAACCTCCAAGCAGGGAGTTTGGATTTTCAGCCCCGACAGTCCATCAGGCATACATTCGGATGAAACTTTCGGTGATGTAAACATTACGCGGATTGTACCTTTTAACAAGAACGAGGTGCTGATAGCCACTGATGGGAAGGGTATTTACCGTATGGATGTAGACTCATGCCGTGCAGTTCCCTATATAGTAGCCGATTACACCGCTCATTACGGCATGAATGACAATAACATCAACGATATATATGTGGATGCGAAAGCACGTATCTGGATTGCAAATTATTTTAATGGGATAACTGTTTGTGACAACCGTTACGGGGGATACCTCTGGACTCGACATTCAATCGGCAACCGTCAGTCACTGGTGAACAATCAGGTGCATGATGTAATTGAGGACAGTGAGGGCGACCTTTGGTTTGGTACCAGCAACGGTATAAGCTTATATAAAACAAAAACTGGGGAATGGCATTCCTTTTTCAGTACCTTCGACAAGGAATCCGGGGATAAAAATCATATTTTCCTTACCTTATGCGAGGGTTCTCCCGGTATTATTCTGGCAGGCGGTTTTACCTCCGGAATTTATCAGATAAATAAGCGTACCCTTAAAGTCGACTACATCTCCTCTTCGGCTTTTTTCCATCTGGACTTACGTCCGGACCAATATATCAGGGATATCCGGAAAGACTCGGATGGGAACATCTGGTCCGGAGGTTTCTATAACCTGAAATGTTTTGATATTAAAAGAGGGAGGTCACGTTTGTATCCGGGCCTAAGTTCCATTAACTGCATCCAAGAAAAGGACCGCTCATCAATATGGGTCGGTACTTCCAGAGGCTTATATCTGTTGGATAAGGAGTCGGGAAATAGCCGTAACATAGACCTGCCTGTAGAATCCGCACATGTTTGCGCATTATATCAGGCAGAAAACGGTGTATTGTATATAGGAACCGAAGGTGCCGGGCTGCTACTCTACGATCCCGGTGCAAATGCATTCGCCCAATATCATAAAGAAAATTGCGCGCTTATTTCCAATAATATCCATACCATCCTGCCTAAGCCCAATGGGGATATGCTGCTTTGTACAGAAAATGGGATTGTCCATTTTTCTCCTCAGAACATGTCTTTTAGTAACTGGACCCGTGAACAGGGGCTTATGAGCGTCTGCTTCAACCCCGGTGCCGGCATCTTGCGCAGTGACGGACGTTTCATACTGGGCAGCAATGATGGTGTTATCGGCTTCCCGGCCGATATAAAGATTCCTCGTCCCTCTTTTTCGCCGATTCTGCTTAGTGACTTAATAATATCTTATCAGACAGTATACCCGGGGGAGGACGGCTCACCGTTGCAGGCAAGCTTAAATGATACTCGTGAGCTGAAACTCAAGTATGGACAAAATACATTTTCCCTGCAAGCCTTCTCCATTAATTACGACTATCCTTCCAATGTACTTTATTCATGGAAACTGGAAGGGTTTCATAAGGAATGGAGTACGCCGTCTTCCAATGGGCTGATTCGTTTTACCAATCTTCCAGCAGGAAAATATACACTTCATATACGTTCGGTTTCTAATGAGGAAAAATATAAAAGTTATGGACAACGCAGCCTTTCGATTATCATCTCCCCTCCTGTATGGGCCAGTCCTTGGGCCATGGTCGGTTATGTGGTACTGTTCATTCTGGCATGCACCATTCTGTTTCGTATAATGGCTTTGAGGAAACAAAAAAAGATATCCGATGAAAAGACACGTTTCTTTATCAATACAGCCCATGATATACGTACGCCCTTGACTTTGATAAAGGCACCGTTGGAAGAATTGAATAACAGGGACTTGGTCAATAAAGAAGGAAAGAAACATGTAGGGATGGCCCTGAGGAATGTGGACGTGCTTTTGCGTCTTGTGACCAATCTTATCAATTTTGAACGGATTGACACTTATTCGTCACATCTGTATATCGCCGAATATGAATTGGGGGCATATATATCCGGTATTTGTGACACTTTCCGTTCATACGCAAAAGTCAAGCACATCCAATTGGTATGCGAAAGTAGCTGTAATTACTTAAATGTGTGGTTTGACAGAGACAAAATGGACTCTATTCTGAAGAATATCCTTTCAAATGCTCTGAAGTATACTCCGGAAAATGGAAGCATACACGTTAGAGCGTCAGAATGTGGAGAGAACTGGTGTATCGAAGTAAGGGATACGGGAATCGGGATTCCCCATAATGAACAAAAAAGCCTTTTCCGTACCTATTTCAGGGGCAGTAACGCCATCAACCTAAAAGTAAGTGGCAGTGGCATAGGGTTGATGTTGGTGCATAGGCTTGTACGTTTGCATGGCGGAAATATATCAATAGAAAGCGGTGTAGGACAAGGCACGTGTATAAAGCTCCTTTTCCGTAAAGGGAACGCTCATTTCAAGAAAGCCAGTATTACAGCCCACCCTCAGGAACAAACCATAAGTATGCCTGAAATTAATACGGCATTCTCGTTGAGCACAGCCAACACTTCTGACTGTAATTTGTCTAGGCGCATCCTTATAGTAGAGGACAACGATGACTTGCGTATCTATCTGGTTAATACTTTGGGACAAGATTATAAGGTTCAGTCTTGTAGGAACGGAAACGAGGCGCTTGATATTTTATCTGAATTCAATCCTGATCTGGTACTTTCGGATATTATGATGCCAGAGTTGGCGGGAGATGAACTGTGTGCCGCTATCAAGGGGAATATCGAGACTTCACATATTCCAGTACTGTTGCTGACCGCTTTAGGTGATGAAAAGAATATTCTGGAAGGCTTGAAGGTCGGTGCCGATGACTATATAACAAAACCATTCAGTGTAGGTATACTTAAAGCAAGCATTAATCGTTTGATTGCCAACCGCCTCCTGCTTCGTAAAAAATACGGCAGTGCTGATTTTGATAATGAACAATGGCCCAAAGGCTGCAAGGATACGCTGGACTGGAAATTCATTTCTTCCGTCAGGAAAAACATAGAGAAAAACATGACCAATCCAAATTTTACGGTAGATACTTTGTGTGCACTACATAACATGAGCCGTAGCAGTTTCTATAACAAACTGAAAAGTTTGACAGATGGTTCACCCACAGATTATATTCGTTTGATACGTATGCAACGTGCGGAGCAATTATTGCGGGAAGGAGAATATTCTATTACCGAAATAGCAGAAATGACTGGATTTTGTGACGCTAAATACTTCAGGGAAGTGTTCCGGAAACATTTTGGAGTTAGTCCGAGTGAATACAAAGTAAAAAGAGAGCAATCAGACAGACGGCCTTGAAAAAGTAAAAACGATATTTTGATTGATGCTAGGCTGCATCTCTTTTAAAGAATATTCATTAAAGGTGTTTTGGGTATATGAAGAAAAATCGATATTTCTCTATTCGTTTACCGGTATTTCTCGGTTTGTAAATTATGAGATTGTTTTAAAATGCCATACTGTTTAGTCTGATTGGGCCTTCCATATACAGTTGACAGTATTTAACATTGGCGTAGCCGTAGGTTATATCAGGATAATATATTACCTTTGTCCTTAAATTTGTTAATTCTAATACTATGTACAAAATTTTCCGTGGCTTCCAATTGGTCGAAGCCTATCAAGATTTGAAGAAAGCCAAACGGTTGGCTGAAAAAAGAAATGTAAGCAGAGGCATAAAGTTGGCTGTTGCCATAACTGTTGCCCTTATACTATGGTGTTTGCCCATTAGCACATTTGGAATAGAAGGGCTGACAGTCATAGAACAGAGGTTAATCTCTATTTTTGTTTTTGCCACTTTGATGTGGGTGTTCGAGGCTGTTCCAGCGTGGACTACTTCCGTATTGATTGTTGTCTTGCTGTTGTTGACAGTATCCGACAGTAGTCTGTGTTTTTTTATTCAGGGTATCCCTATGGAAGAGTTGGGTCGTACGGTGAAGTATAAGTCTATCATGCACTGTTTTGCCGATCCTATCATCATGCTGTTTATCGGTGGGTTCATTCTGGCTATTGCTGCTACTAAAAGCGGATTGGATGTATTGTTGGCACGAGTCATGTTAAAGCCCTTCGGTACTCAGTCCCGTTATGTCCTGTTGGGCTTTATTATGGTAACGGCCGTCTTTTCCATGTTTCTCAGTAATACAGCCACTGCTGCCATGATGCTTACATTCCTGACTCCGGTTTTGAAGTCTCTGCCGGCAGACGGAAAAGGGAAAATCGGTTTGGCCATGGCAATTCCCGTAGCTGCCAATATCGGTGGTATGGGAACTCCTATCGGAACTCCTCCTAACGCTATAGCCTTGAAATACCTGAATGACCCTGAAGGATTGAACTTGAACATCGGTTTTGGTGAATGGATGGGATTTATGATGCCTTATACTGTCGTTGTATTGTTCATATCTTGGCTTATCCTGTTACGTCTGTTTCCTTTCAAACAGAAGACAATTGAATTGCAAATAAGCGGAGAGGCAAAAAAAGACTGGCGTTCTATTTTGGTATATATAACTTTTGCTGTTACAGTGTTGCTGTGGATGTCCGACAAGTTCACCGGAGTAAATTCCAATGTGGTGGCCATGATTCCTGTCGCTGTCTTTTGCGTCACGGGAATTATTACCAAACGTGACCTGGAAGAAATCAGTTGGAGTGTGCTTTGGATGGTAGCCGGAGGATTTGCGCTGGGCGTTGCGCTGCAGGAGACAGGGCTTGCGCAGCACATGATTGAATCCATTCCATTCAATACCTGGCCTCCTGTACTGATGATTGTCGGTTCGGGATTAATTTGCTATGCCATGGCCAATTTCATTTCGCATACAGCTACCGCTGCTTTGCTGGTTCCTATTCTTGCCATAGCCGGTATTAGTATGCGTGAGAACCTTTCTGCTTTGGGCGGTGTGGAAACTTTGCTGATAGGAGTGGCTGTCGGTTCTTCCCTTGCTATGGTTCTTCCCATTTCTACTCCTCCGAATGCCTTGGCACATGCAACAGGCATGATTCAGCAAAAGGATATGGAGAAGGTCGGATTGATAATGGGAGCTATCGGACTGGTTTTGGGATATGCGATGTTGATAGTCCTTGGTTCTAACGGACTTTTGTGATTCAGGTTATGAATATCGGAAAAGCGGTTGTCGTTTGAAAGGCAACCGCTTTTTATGTTTATTTAGAGTGTTCTTGATATAAGTTACTCCCTCTTCCGGACTGCATTTGATACCATTACGTTCCAGCATCAAATGACGAGATGGTATGTATTGACATGACAGGAAAATTCGAGCAGGGAAACCCCGCACTGCCGACGATACTTCGCTTCCGTCTCCGGTCTGCACCCTCTTATCCGGTTACATTCCATTTCTTTCAAGACATTTCTGATTGTATATCTGTTATAGTCTATTCATCGACAACACAGCGCACAAAGCAAGCATCCGAGCCATTCTCTCTAATCAAGTTGCTCGTAGAGATAAAATTGAAATCGAATGAGAAATAGTTGATATCCCATCCCAAGCTGGAACCATCCGTTGGTGTAAGTTGGTTTCTAGGAATTTCCTTATTTAACCAATAGATGGCTCCCGGTCGTTTGTATAAATCGTAAAACAACGGACGTTCAGTAGGAGCCTCATATAATTTTGTTCGACCGGAAGCATATCTTAATACTCCATTGAGGCTTTCATGATCTCCCCAACCGGTATTAAAGCTTTGTTTTCTATGTCCGTAGCCGGAAGCACCAATGGGGAAAAAGAGGCTTTTACCCGTTTCACTGTTGTATGCAAAACAACCTCTCATTCCACGTCCCATTGTATTATGTTCATAATCATAGCCGTAAACTTCTACGATATCATCAGCCGTTTTTGTGGCATCATCTCCATACAATACACCGTATCCCTGTTCTACATGGCTGCCTTCCTTCCTCAATTCCCAAAAGTCGTCGGCTGTAGCTACCCTGGCTTTTTGCATCTGGGGGTTGCCAAACGTTTGGGCATTTCCATTAGAAGTAATACTATCCCACTTCATTTCATTCTTAGTCGCTGCATTGGTAAAACCATTTTCAGGATATACTTTGAAATTTTCCGGTGTAACATTTATCCACGGCTCGAATGGATTTTTATTACTCAATGCGTCTATCGGCTGGAGCCAATTTCCGAATTTGAACAGCGATCCTTCGTCCAATGGAGTAGAAGCCAGTTCCGTTGAAGTCCTCATGTTTTTGGCATACCACTTCACGCCGCCTGTAACCAAATCGTCAGGTTTGTCTCCTTGTCGCACGAAAATCAGGTGCTGGCAGGTATAATTGTGATATTCCACGCGGATAATGGCGTAACGGTTCTCAGTGGAGCTCCCGGAAAAATCAACATTGAAATCAATCACACTACCGGTTTTGCCATGAATGGCAAAACCATATTCCGAATCAGGTTTTGACTCTGACCCCGACGTTGCCGAAAGCGTAATTCCATCTCCGTTAGATCTCTTGATGACATAGGCTTTCCAAGGCCCTTCAGATTGGAATGTTTTGAACATTCGTTCATCCTCTCCCGGCAATCGTTTCAATACTACATGAAAAGATTTGTTGTTGTTCGCAGAACGATAAATTCCCTTAGGATTCACCACACGGCGTACCTGGTATATTGGAACTTCGTTTATAAAAGGCTTATCCACACCTGTCAATTTGGTTGTAATCCTCACTATCGCTTTCCGTTGGTACGCCACGTATGGATTATTCCCCGTGTATCCGGTCGTTGATATCATCTGTTTGGCACGTGTGTACATAGGAATATATACATTGTATGTATTTGCTTCCGTGGGATGCTTTTCTATACGGTATTTATCGTCTGCTACAGAACCGTCAGTCGTAAACTCTTCGAATGTCTGGTTGTCAGGCAAAGTAAAGTTCTTATATACACGTTCACCGCGTTTTGGATCTTTTTGGTAATATGTTTCATTATTAGTGATTTTATCTGCATAAAGCACTGTCTCCGTGGTTTTATGTAATGACAGGAAACCGTTCCACGGTGCTGCAACACCATTCGGAGCACCCGTATAATAAATATCGCTACTGGCATTATGGGGAGCCCAGTTGTTTTCTTTGATTTCTGCCTTTATAGATTCAATCTTATGCCCACCCGTATTCACCTTGATAGGGTACATCATGGAATGATTGTACAGATAGGTTATGTAGTACGGTTCGGGAGTCATCACTCCGGGTTCCGGTTCCTCGTACTCGATATGCCAATCTGCATCGTTGGCGAAGTTCCTGAATTTCAATGTCAGTTTGTAATGGCAATTACGCTTGGCGTTATAGTCATTTTTCTCGTCCTGTCCCAACATGAAACGGTAGATGATAGGCCCGTTGCCCAGTCGCTTGGAGTTGTTGGATATATAGTGAGCTTTCACCTCAATGTAGGTGCCGTAGGGTACGCCATCTTTGAGTCTGTATGTCTCATCGTCCGGCAATCCGGGAAAATCCAGTTTCCCGTCCGGTTTTCCATCAGGACCGGTTGCATCCTGCTGCTTGTCGGGCATATCATCTCCCGCGCCCTGCATATTCTCGTAAAAATACAGTGCTTCATCCGTTTCTTCGTGAGAGCCGAATTTTGGGCTACCTGCCGTGATACGATGTCCCACACAATCGTCACCGATTTCAAAGCCTGCTTCTCCATGTTTGTGATTGGAATAGGAAATGATTTCCCCATCGGGCATGTCTATTTCCTTTCCTTCTTTAGGAGCTTCCACTTTAGGAGCTTCCACTTCCAACTTATATCCTTCCGCACCTACATTATTGTCCTTTCCCAAATAACATTGTAATGGAATATCTTTAATCTGCACCGATTCGAGATAGATAAACACTCCTTCTGCCAAATCACTGCCATCGTAGGCTATCGTTACTTTCGATGCCGCACGGCGCAACCACGCATGGAGTTTTACGCTTTTTTCATTCACTACAAGCGACTCGTCGTTTGTCGACAGGGCAGAGGCAGTCTTTTTTGTAAAAAAGCCTATCATCTGGCCGTTGTTAGCCACGTCTTTAAAATCCCATGTGAGGGGAATATTTTTGAGTCCGTCCACTGTTTTTATGGCTTCAGAATAAGCCGTATTTGTCAACAGGTCGGGAATGTTCGCCACGGCATACATATAATATTTGCCGAAACTAATTTCTTCCGGCAACTTGAAAGTGGCACGTTTGGTTTGTGTTTCCGCTTTGTGCCCGTTTTCCGCATCCGTATCAGTACGGTTTTCATCAGACACTTTATATTGTTCAATCCGCCATTGTTTTTTAAGAATCCGGTTTTGGTCATACAACAAAACATGTAAACTTCTTATATCCTTTAAGGCGCCTCCCGTAGCCCGTGTCTGGGTCAGTGCCGCCGACATGGGTTTGAAGTCCAATGTGGCGGATACGCTTGCCTTGCCTTCGCCAATGATTTCCTGCTTCAAAAAATCATCCTGGCAACCGGCAACGGTTACAATCATCAGGAAGAGGATGGTATGTAGTACAAAATGCTTCATAATGTTTCTGTTTATGGTTTTACAATCCGAATACAGGATCAAGCTTTACCTCGCTGTATGGAATCACGTCCACTACGATTTCCATGTCGTTAAGTAATGTGATGTTCACTATCACATGAGTGTTGCGGAACAGGGCCTTCAGGTTGGGCAACGTGAATGAAAAAGATTTAACTTTAGCCTCTTCTTCGCCTTCTTTAATATTGATTGTCATCTTGTACTCCTGCTCACCGTCCGTTGCACCGGCTTTAAGGTTCATGCTCTCAGGCAAGTAGAAAACGGGGACATTCTTAGCGACACCCGGTTTCGAGCGGTCAGGGCTTCCCATGTCAACTGTCGGCTTTCCAACGGAAACCTCCCCGTTGGTATAGGTTTTTGCTTTATCCGCCGTAGCCGGCAGTTCGTAGTCCTTCAGCCAGCCGGTGGCTTCAGTGGTTTCGTAACTGTCATTTTCGGACGAAGCATCGGAAACCTTTTTCAGCCATTTTATCCAGGTCTCTCCATCGAAAAGTTCTGTATTCTGGTCAGTGTTCCGGACATGCGCCATCAGGAAGTTCTTGTCGGCATGCTTTGCCAAGGTAAATCTCTTCACGGTCACTTCCTCATCGCGCCAGTTCTTGAAGTTTACCGTGAACTTCGTGGCGACACGCACCACGTAGAACGTCCCCTCGAACCTTCCTTCGGTAAAGTCTATCTCGTACATGGACGACATCGGGATGGGTTTACCGCCCGAATAGTCCGGGGTGAAGTAGAGGCCGTTTACTGCAGTTTCAAAGCCTTCCGACTTCTCTGTATAGCTGCTGAAGAAGCCGGTTAGCGTTTGTTCTCCTCCCGTTACGCCTTCCACGACCGATACGCTCTCTTCGTTGGCAAAAAGGAAAATCTGTTTCTTTTCGTTGGGGCTTACTTTGAGGATGATATATTTCTGTGCTTGCGCGCCCTCCAGCGAATAGTGGCGGTTATGTTCCACCGAGCCATCCGCGTGTAGCACAACCACACGTACGCTGTGCATCTGCTCGTTGTCGGGCAGGTTAGCCGTTTCGCCCGACCTCGATTGCTCCAGCGTGGAGACGTTCAGATACAGGGCAGCTTCCGTAACAGTGTCCGGCAAGGATTCTTCCTGACTGCTGCACGCCACTATGAAAGGCAGTGCGAATGCCGCCAGGCAGACTACAATGCTATGTATAATGTTCGGTTTCATCAGTTCAATCCTTCTCTCTAATTATTCCACTTCAACATTACTCAGCACCACACGCCATGACAGAATCTGAATGACGCTGCTTACCCATGTGTGATTCTCGTCAAGGAAAAGAGTCATCACGCACTCATCCAGACGGTCGAGGAACTCCCGCTTATCCATCGGATAATTATATTCCTTTTCGTAGTACTCTTTTCCCATCAAAGCGTAGTCTATCACTGGAATGCGAGCCACGGTCTTGCCTTCCCTGGTGGTGATGGTGAGTATCATATTCTCGTGATGTGTCTCAATCAGGCGACCTACGGTGAAGTCGGCAACGAGTCCTTTCACATTGCTGATAACACCAGTATCGTCTTTGCCAATACCTGCCTCGACACTCTGTATATCCCAGGGACGGTAGTTGATATTCTCGTCGGCCATCAGCTCGTTGTCGTGTGCCATAAGACCGTTTTCATCATCAATACGGAAGATAAAGTCAGCCTCGTTCACATCCTCTCCCGACAAGTGCTGTAGGATGACACGGATGTGGTTGGTGTTCTTGGTCAGGAGCATGGTGTATTCGTAACTGCCTCCGTCGTCGTTGCTAGGCAGTGACACGTCCAGCGTTCCGTGGAAGAGACGATATAAGTGTTCCTTGCTGAATGCGCCCGATTCATCATGCTGACGATTAAGCGCACACTGCAACTGCTCCATATGGGTTTCTCCTACATGGGCTTCGGGAACGGAGAATGATTCCTCATGCTCACCGTCGTTTTGAAGTCCGCACCAGGCAAGCAGTTTGTAGTCACCGGCGGGCAGGTCGAGCAGCATCGAGTAGTCCTCCGCCGTAGCCGGATCTATCTGTTCCTCTTGCTGCCAGACCAGTACGTCCGATTTGTCGAAGGCATACAGGTGAACCGATGACACCTCGTTGGCAAAAGCATCCGCCCATTTTAGGTTCCTGTTGTAGCGGAATTTGAGCCGGTAGTACACCGAACAGTCGCCTTCTTCCTCGTAGAGCCAACTATCGCAGGACGAAAGAGCCAACAGGCAGGCTGACATCACACAAACCTTGGCTGCCACATTCCTTATCAATGTCCGTATATTCATATCGTTTACTCTTTTATGATTATATCGTTTATACTTTTTATAGATGGTGTGCGGAACTTCTGCGTCCGGATTTTCTCATTAAGTGGGGATACCTGTCTTCAGGTTTCCGATGCCACACCTCCCTTATGTACCAGTGGGCGGGTACTGTATTTGTTATTTTGTTTTACCGATATGTGTAGGAGACGGGAGCCGCCTCCCACATGGGATTAAGTATCAGGAACATCTTGGGGTGTTCAGATTACCACTCCAGTTCGTAGTTGTCAGTGACGACGCGCCACGAGAGGATCTTGATCTCTGCGGCTATATAGTGGTCGTTCTTCTCCGGCTTTTCGGGATAGATGACCTCCTCTGGATCGTAAACGGGGGTGCCGAGGCCTGCAATCTTTGTGATGTTGACCTTGTAGATGTGGTTTCGCACAACGCCCGTCATCTTGGAGTCGGTGATGTGCTTGATTTCATCGTAATAGTAGGTCATGCCCGAGTTCCACACGAGGCCCCAGTCTACAACATCCTTGTTTTTAAGGGCATTGTTGATATCAGATGCTGAAGCTGTGGGATTTTCCACGGAGGGTTCGTTATTGGTATACCAAATCAGGTTCGCTGCGGCATCGGTGAGCTGTGCGTAAACGTAGCAGTTGTTGTTGCTGTCTTCCTGAGTCTTTTGGTCAGCCTTGACAATTTTGATATCGCCGGCGTCAATCTGGCGGAAGGTGGTTAGTGCATTGTCGCTTTCGCCGGTGGTCTCCTTCACATAGTATTTCTTGCCGCTTGCTTCGAGTCGTTTGAGGATGCTGTTCTTGAGGGACTTGAAGTTTTCGTTCTCATCGGAACTGCTGGTGACATCAGCGAAATGCACACCCAGGTGCCGAACAAGGGTGAGAGCATTGCCATTCTCGTCACAGATGTTGCCATTGATGATGAACTTGGTCTTGTTTAGTTGTTTCCCTGCAAGTTGGCCTGCGTTTTCATTGGTGTACAAATGCGGAGGGGTAGTCCAATCCATCTCGGGGATGTCGGTGTACTTGTGGTATTGGTTCGCTGCATTTTCTGCATTGATTGCCCAGAAGCTACGGTAGGAGCCTTTCCACCAGTTGCCGTCCCAACTGGCATCGATCTTCTTCACAAGTCTGCCTTTGTCGGTTTCGGCGGTGAGCCCCCAGCCTTTAATTTCCAAATAAACATTTATCTGTTGTCCATCAACGCCGGGAACTTTGACAGCGTTGCCGTCTTTATCCTTTATCTGCATCCTATGGTTGGAGTCAAGGAGATCGCCAAAGCCAAGGCTTACTTTAGCCACGCTGCGTTCTACATAGAGGGTTACAGGGTTATCTTTTGCATCCGCTTCCGTGGTGCACAGATTTTTGGCAAGGATGGGCTGGGTCACAATCTCGTCGGAGCCCTCGGCGTATACCGAGTTGAACATCACAAATTGACCTTCTCTGGTGAAGTTGCCATTTGCGTAGTCTGCAGCGACAGACTGCAGCTCGGAGAGACTTCTGGATTTGGCATTCTCTGTGGGATTGAGCACGGCGGCAATCCTCTGTGGCACTTGGTCACCGGCAGGCGTCCTGATCACAATGGTCGCCGAGAGTTTCTTCTCGATGTCGGGATTAGAACCCGGATTAACGTCATCTTTGCCGGGAGTCCAGTCGTAGTAGTTGACATAGGAGCTACCGTTGAGCTTCACGTTGGCGGGACCGCCGGTTTCGGTGAAGAAGTAGAAGCGCACCTTTGTTACCTTGTTTTCCTCGTCGGTGCCGTCTTCGTAAGGAGAGATGGCTCGTGTGCCGTTGCCGTAGGACACCAAGTTTACGTTAATGAAGCTGCTACCGCTGCCTTTACCGTTGTCCTCACCCCCCGGAACAATCTCTTTCTGTGAGCATCCTACCAAGAACAGGGATGCCAGTACAGACATGAATAATAAATTTCTTTTCATCGTAGATAAATTTAATAATGTCTAAAAATATATTTCTTCTCTCTTGGTTTATATGATTGATTATTTCAGTCTTTCGTCCAGCTCTTCCAGCGTGCGCGCCGCCTTTTCCAGCCCCATCTCTTTTGCCTTGCCGAGGTACCGTCGCGCCGTGTCATAATCTTTCTCGCGCACGGCCAACGCACCCCGCGCATAGACCGCTTCGGGTGAATCACCCGCCTTGGCGAGATACTTACGTGCCATCGCGAAATCATCCCGGCGAATGGCAGCATTAGCAGCGTTCAAATTGGCGGTCTCATCGTTGGGGAACATGCGCACGGCTGTTTGGAAGACATCCGTGAACTCGTCTGTGCCAGGCTCATATTTCCCGGCAACGAGGTAAAATTCGTTTAGGCTCAATTTCTGCGGCTGTTCAGCCATGATGCGCCTTATTTCCTCCACTTCGCTGAACATGCGGATATTGTAGTCTATGCGGTAGTCCGTATGACGTAAAGCGGGGTAGAAGTTCTGCAACATGAAGCGGTACTCCTGCGGATAAGTGCGCTTGATTTTTGCTTCTTTGGCATCCGGTTCCATGTCGCTGTCAATCAGTGCCAGAATCTCCGTGCGGTGGTTAATCTTCGACTGTTCCACGTGACGGCGCAATCCGGCCCAGTCTTCGGGCTCGTAATCAGTTTGGATAATGTTGTCTGCAAAATTGTACAATAGCCCTATGTGCTTTTTAAGTGCGGTTGTACGTCCAATGGCAAGTTGCGTGTTGTGTTTGTAAGGGCTCTCTGGCGAGGCATATCCCTTCAACCATACGGAAGTGATGGTGACATCCTTGTCATTGCGCACGGAGTCAATGGTCGCCTGTATTTTACCCAATTCAGCCGTATTGCGGCGGTAATCGGGATAGATTACCGTCTGATTTACCGGGAAGTCTATGAAAGCCGTCCCCGACAATGAGCGACTTTTCATGATTTCTACTTTTGGCTGCACGAATACCAGTTCGGGAAAAAACGCTTCGTGATATCTTCCCAGCTCGCCTACGTATTGCGCCACTATGGTTTGACAACATCCCCAGTCGCTACGATGGAACTTAAGTGTGGCTCCATCCATCCAATCTTTGTAGAGAACAAAGTTGTCGTACTCCAATTGTTCCGGCTTTTTCGATGCCCGGAATGACTTCTCCGATTCGCCTGAGATGGTGCTTATGCCGTTTCGTACATAGTAATAATATCGTCTTCGTCCGTAAATGCCTATCGACGGCAAGTCCACAGAATCCGCTCCGTTGACTAATCGCGGGGTAAGCACTACGGCACGGTTGACGTCCACGTCAAGTGCAGTCAAATCGACTCCCATTTCAACGGTAAGATATTTTCCTTCACGGCTCATTTCGAAATGGTTCACCGTTACGCCGGGTATCATTTTGTCGTTATCATTTTGCGCTACCGCTCCGGACATATTTCCCATGCCCAGTATGGTTGCCAGTATGAATATTATCCTTTTCATGTTCGTTGCTATTTTAGAATAGATAAACCAGGTTAATGGCCGCTTTCGTGGGACCCACATAATGGTGCGGCTTGTTGCTCTCTATCTTTTTGCCACAACCGGCACAGTTGAAACGGTCGTAGCGGGTGTAAGAATATCCGAAACCGATTTCCGCCTCCAGATTCCAATGGCGGCTCAGAATCCACGCATAGCCGTATGCCACTCCCGCACCCACGAACCATCCCTGATAACGTGTATCCTTCAATTTGCGTGCGTCTGTCCCAAACAGGTTTATCTTTCCGTTGAATCCTCCCATATTGTATTGTCCTCCGTGCACATGTGCTCCTACGAAATGTCCGGCGAAACGGTCGCAAAACCAATATCTGGCTTCTGGTTGTATTGCCCAGTGCTTCCAACGTTTGTCATTTGCCAGTGTCCAGCCATTGAATTCTCCGCTGACATCCAGCGTCCATTGCGGTGCAAGCCCAACTTCTATCCCTAAGTTAATGTTCAGGAAAGCATCTGAAAGCAGGTTGGTTTTCCCTACAATTTTTTGCGCATCAAGCTCTTGTAGGAACCCTGTTGTAAGAATTGTTAACAATAAGAATATACGTTTCATTTTATTTAATATATTACCTGAATCAATTTTTGCAAACGTTTGATATATAAAATATTAAATATTCTCTTTGTAAGAGTGAACGATACAGAATTAATTGCTTGGAAATAAGAACTTTATTCTACTGTATTTATTTTGTTTGCTCAACAATTATTTCATCATGCATAACAAATTTGTTTGTTCATAGAATTATTTTATTGATTTTATTGGCTTATTTGCAATATATTTCGTACTTTTGCATCATTAAACATCTCTTACAAAGAGAGATTTTATTTGCTCAACAATTATTCTCTTACAGAGACTTCAATATCAGGCTGTTAGCTTTATCTATCGCCATATTATCTAATGAGTCGAGATAAATTCGGGTAGTAGCCTCTGAATCATGTCCCATTCCTTCACTGATAACCGATAGAGGAATATTTTTGCTTTTGGCAATACTCGCCCATGAGTGGCGCGAGCAATATAGGGTCAGGGGAATAGAAAGTCCTAGTTCCTGACCGATAATTTTTAGGTTTCGGTTTATGTTATGTCCGGCATAAATATACTGTGCCCGTTCCTCTATTTTTGAACCTTGTTTGATAATGGGAAGTAGATAGATGGAGTTTCCTGTATCGTATTTATCCACAATCTTCTGCATCGGCTTCTCCCACTTGATGAATAGTTGCTGTCCCGTCTTTCGGCGACGATAGGAAAGAATACCGTTGGCAAGGTCTTTTTTTCGCAAGTATGCCATATCTACAAGTGACATTCCACGAGTGTAGAAAGAAAAAAGAAACATATCCCTTGCAAAGTCTGCCGATGGATTGAGTGACAAATCCATTTCCTTAATCTGCTTGATAACCCTTAATGAGACGGCTCTCTTTACAGTCTTGTCTACGCCTGTATAGACATGTTTGAACGGAAACCGTTGCAATATTATCTCTTTTTCCACCGCACGATTGTAGACTGCTCTCAGATTGCGCATATAGAATGATGAACTGTTGGGACTTACTCCGTTTGTTTTCAGATAGGCTTCGTATGCCAGCATCATATCGGAATCCACTTTATCCAATAAGATGTCCTTATCCTCGCGGAAACGGCGAAAGCTGTTGAGTGTGGTGTTATATGCTTCAGAAGTTCTTATCTTACCCAACTTTTTTAAATTGGCAATGACTTTCTCCATGAATCCGAAGAAAGAGTTTTGGGGATTGAAGGAAACGAATGTCGATACCACATCATCCGAAGTATACGACTTTCTCTGCTGTTCCAGCGATGCTATGATTCGTTGGAATTTTCGTGTGTCATTTCCTATATTCTCTCTTATCTCAAATAAATAATCTTTTCTCGTTTCATTAAAACGAGACACTACAACCTCTGACAAGTTACTGTCCCATTCACTCTCATAGATTTGGTAGTGCGTCTTTATTTGACGGACTACACGATTATGAATCACTTGATAGAATATTGTTCCTTGTCTGCCCTCTACAGTAGAAGGGCGGAATTTAATTTTCAAACTTGCCATACGCTTACTTTTTATATTTATCTGTTGGGGTTGGTTTTCTCTTGATAGCCTTTGCCTTGTTATCCAGTTTCTTTTCAGTCTGGTTATAGATTCCGCTTTTGATATTCTTATGGAGGATAGCTCTTAACAAGGATTTTATCTTTTTCCTGTTTTCAATTATAGTTTCCGTGTTACGGCTTAATAATATTCGAGCACCATTAAAATGTCGTTTGGATGTTTTGGGGGCTTCTTGTTGTATGGCAAAAACAACCTTGTCAGTACTGTTGTTTACTTCGGAATTGTTTTTTGCCGATTGAGGTATGAATAAACCGTTTACTTTATGCTCGGTTCTCTCCAAATGTCCGTAGATGTTTTCTATGAATTCTTTCTGTCTCATAATTTTATTAATTTAAATTTTCTATATTTGAATAGTTTCATATAATCAGAGGTTCTACAACACCCTTTAAATTATTCTTTTTTTAATCTTACCAATTATAACTACCTCCTTTCCATTTGGTTTATATTCGTTCATTATCACTGCAGGTTTTCGGATATTTCCGTACTCGTCAAATCCTCTCATTGTTCTTTGCTAAAGTGTTTTCTTGTTGTCATAGTTTTGATTTTTTTATAGGTTTATACAGTGGCCTTAGTATATAGGCCAATTATCGATAACAAAGAAAGTGTGTATGCAGCACATTATCAAGCAAATGGCATTGATATGATAATTATGATTGATTCTGCTTTTGGCTATTGAAACAACGGTGAAGGGTATTATGATTTGCATTGATTGATTTGTGCGATATCACACGTACGTCTGCATGGAGCCACACATACGTACGTGTAGGGCTATGCGAACGTATGTGTAGGGCTATGCGAACGTACGTGTAGCGCAATGCATACTAACGTGTGAAGTGTCCACCCAAAAGACAAGGGTGTTTTTCTGAAAAAGCAAGAGCTTTCTTAAAAAGATAAAGGTCTTTTTAAAAAAGAATAGGAGCTTTTTTTAAAAGACAACGAGCTTTTTTAAAAACGTCTTGGTCTTTTTTATCGCTGCCGAAACTTCTCAGTCGTTATATTCCATGGAAGCACAAACCCTTTACGTGCACTTTTTGCAAGGAAAACGTCTGAAAACGCCTTGTTTTATGTCAAGTTGGAACAGTCTATAAAAAAGGATATATAACTGACAGAAAGCGTGTTATGCAGAAATATGCTTCAAAACGTGGTGAGAGCATGAGAGTATAAGTGATGGAACGTATTTTTACTCTAACGGCATAAGTCGTTTATAATTAACCTGTTATGCATAGCATGAGAGCATAAACACCTCTAACTTTCTAATAGGAAAGACTGATACATTAAGAACACTTCCGGAAATTGTTCGGAGAACTAAATGATTCTTTATTCTTAGATGATGTAAACTATCTGCTTGAATTTAACAGCCCCACAGGGTTTCGGATTGACCGAATGTTCGACTACTTCCATAAATGAGAGGAGTTATAAAAAGAAAAAGTCTCTGAAATTCAGAGACTTTTTAGTGGACCTGGAGGGAGTCTCTCGAACCTTTTCATAAAATATCAAATCCTATCAAATATCAGATTATTAAATACTTATATTTCTTCACCTTTAATCTAAATATCTCTTAATATCATTGCATATATCAATTCTTGGGTGTACTTTTGGGTGCAACTTTTCAAATACACCCAGTTTATGAATATAAAGAGAAACATCATTTTCGCATTGGAAAGCCGTAAGAAAGATGGCGTTCCCATTACTCAAAATGTCCCCATCCGTATGCGTGTCATTTTTGCAAGCCAACGCATAGAGTTTACAACGGGCTATAGAATTGATATAGAAAAATGGGATGCGAACAAGCAGCGAGTTAGAAACGGTTGCACTAATAAGCTAAAGCAAAGTGCGTCTGAAATCAATGCCGAATTATTGCGGCAATACACCGAAATACAAAATGTATTCAAAGAGTTTGAGGTACAAGATGTAACGCCCACCCCTGCACAAATTAAGGAAGTATTCAACCTAAAAATGAAAGGGGAAAAAGAAAATCATGAAGAAAAGCCAAAAGCAGAATTGGACTTCATGAAAATTTTCGATGAGTTTGTAGCAGAATGTAGCAAGCAAAACGACTGGTCGTCCTCTACTCTTAAAAAATTCGCCACGGTAAAAAAGCATATTGCCACTTTTGACCCAAGCACGACATTTGATAGCTGGACGGAAAAGCACTTCAATGAGTATATTGACTACTTGCGAAGCGACAAGGATATGCGCAACACTTCCATAGCCAAGCAAATCAAGTTTCTGAAATGGTTTTTGCGTTGGGCTAACCGAAAAGGGTATCATCAAAATATGGCTTATGACAAATTCATGCCCAAGATGAAAAGTGCCCCGAAAAAAGTAATATTCCTTACCCGAAGCGAAATGGATAAAATCAGAGCTTGCCAAATCCCTGCCACCAAACAGTATCTTGAAAGGGTCAGAGACGTACTACTGTTCTGTTGTTTCACAGGATTACGCCATTCAGATGTATATAATTTGAAACGTAGTGACGTTAAAGATGAACACATAGAAGTTACTACCATCAAAACGGCAGACAGCCTTATTATTGAGTTGAACGACCACAGTAAGGCTATACTTGAAAAATACAAAAATATTCCATTCAAAAACGATAAGGCACTGCCAGTGGTAAGCAATCAAAAGATGAACGAGTATTTGAAAGAATTAGGAGAATTGGCAGAAATAGATGAACCAGTACGGGAAACCTATTACAAAGGAAACGAGCGAATAGATGAAGTAACACCCAAATATGCTCTGCTATGTACCCATACAGGCAGACGGACATTTATTTGTAATGCCTTGGCTCTTGGTATTCCTGTACAGGTAGTAATGAAATGGACGGGGCACAGCGACTATAAAGCCATGAAGCCCTATATTGACGTGGCGGATGAAATCAAAATTAATGCAATGAACAAATTTAATCTCTTATAACATGAACGAAATAACATCAATGATACCCCAATACGGAGAACTTAACAGAATGTACACCGATATACTGTCCGGCAAAGGTTTCTCTTTTGAAAAGCAGAAGTTCATTTCCGACTTCTACAAGCAGCATGAGGACACACAAGCGTTTGAAACTTCCCTTATCGGCATGGTGCTTGAAACGGGTACGGAACACCGTTCCTTATTGCTGAACAGCTTGAAACGGGAAATAGAAAGCAACATATCCATATACAACGCTAACCAGCCCCGGCTTGACAATATCGACACCTGGCTTATCAGCCGTGACCATGCAGACCGCTTCGACTGGAGCATTGATAACCAGATGAAAACGACAAGGGAGTACAACAAGGAACTGATGGAAGCGAATGGCTCACTGGAAGCAATGGTGTACAGGGCGCACGACAGACAGGAAGAAGAACTGCTGAACCGAAGATACGAACGGTGTAAACGGGAATATGAAAAGGAAAAGGCGAAACTGGACGAACTGTACGACAAAAAGAAACAAGCCACAAAGGAAGCACTGTCATGTTCAGAGAACCGTTTCAAGAATATGTATGAACTTGGCTGCAACCTGTTGGCTATACTTGAAAAGTACATGACCGACCAAAAGAGAAAGGAAACGGATGCTCCCGATGTTTCTGCAACAGTCCCTAATCCCGACACCACACCCCAAAACCTGTCCGCATATTTTTCCATGAAGCTGATATCTGCCGTTTATGAAATGTGCAACGGGAAGCAGTTCGAGGATATTTCAGAAGCGGACTTCTACGCCAACATGAATTTGCAGCCCAACGGCAGCAAGCTGAAAATAAGACCGAGGGAAAAGGCACGTGTCTGTTATCTCATCTTCCTTATGGGGGAAACATTGCCCAAGCAGGACAGGGAAAGCTGGAAAGAGACTGTCATGGAATTGTTGGGAATAGAGGAAAGCTACTACAAATCCAAATACAAAGAACCCGTTTCGGATTTTCCGAGTGATACGAACCAAGAGTTCGCCAAGAAAATGAAGACCGTGTTCAGATAACGTATGATACGTTCCGATATTCCACGACACAACCACTTTTACCACTCAAAATTTAATTTACCACTTTTCTTTATCTTCTGATACAGTGTGAGATAGCGTGATGTTCAATTCACGCTATCCACATCCTTACCACCCATACCCGAAGCTAACTTTGCACTGTTCGAACGAGACAAAAAAGCCTGTGCGCAGGGCTTGCAGTACAAACGTTAATTTCATCCTATGGAACTAAAAGAACTTTTATCGAAACCTGTATGGCAAATGACAGGCGAGGAATTTATCTTCCTGAACCGCCACGCATCTACGGACAGCGAGGCAAGGACACCGCAGCCCGTAACCGATACGGACAAGAAATATGTGTACGGAATAAGCGGCATAGCCCGTTTGTTCGGATGCAGCATGCCCACTGCCAACCGCATCAAGAAAAGCGGAAAGATAAGCAAGGCTATCACGCAGATAGGGCGCAAAATCATTGTTGACGCTGAACTGGCTCTTGAACTGGCTGGTCACAAAAGCGGAGGACGCAAATAAAAGGAGACGTTATGGAGTACAGAGAAAGAAAATCCATCACGCCCGAAGAGGCGGTGGTACTTTGGCAAGCCTCACGGCTGAGCCTTTCGAAGACCTACGAGAAAGCCCCCGAAATACTCAAAGTGCATAATTCGGTCATCGGCACGCTGGGCAACTTCAGCGCGTCAATCGGGAAAGCCAAGAGCAAGAAGACGTTCAATGTCTCCGCTATCGTGGCGGCGGCACTGACAAACGGGATTGTGTTGCAGTATGCTGCAACACTACCCGAAGACAAACGTAAAATACTTTATGTGGACACCGAGCAAAGCCCCTACCATTGTCTGAAAGTGGCAAGGCGCATCCTTCGTATGGCAGGACTTCCAACCGACAGGGACAATGAGAATCTGGAATTCCTTGCGCTACGCAAGCACACGCCCGAAGAACGCATCGCCATTGTGGAGCAGGCAATCTACCGTACCGATAACATCGGGCTGGTGGTCATTGACGGCATTAGGGACATGGTGTATGACATCAACAGCCCGAGCGAGGCGACCTGCATCATTTCAAAGCTAATGCAGTGGACGGACGAAAGGCAGATACATATCCATACCATCCTGCACCAGAACAAGGCGGACGAAAACGCAAGGGGGCATATCGGTACGGAATTGAACAACAAGGCGGAAACCGTGCTGCTCGTGGAAAAGGACGAAAAGGATACGGATGTAAGCACGGTACGGGCGGCACATATCCGGGCAATGGACTTCGAGGCGTTCGCTTTCCGCATCAATGAAGAGGCGTTGCCCGAATTGCTGGACGGGTACAAGTTTCAGAAGAAAGAGCCGGGCAGACCGAAAAAAGAGAAGTTCGATGCTTATCGGGACATCACCGAACATCAGCACCGCATTGCCTTGGAAGCGGCTTTCACGCTGAAAGACGAATACGGCTATCAAGAACTTGCGGAAGCCTTGAAAAGTGCCTATGCCTCTGTCGGTGTGCCGCTTAGTGACAACAAGGTGGTCAGTCTGATTACCACATTGAAAAACAAGCGGATGATAGTGCAGGAGAACGGGAAGAAGTACAGGTTCATGCCCGATTTCCACTATTAGCCGCGTACCAAAACCACTTTACTTTATTCCCAGTGCCTATATATTGGGAATAAAGCGAAGCGGTTCGAAACACCGACAAAGCACTTTACTTTATTACCGTACCCTATATATACGGCAGTAAAGTAAAGCGATTACAGACCGTACTCTGTAAAGATATACGGGCGAAAAGAAAAAAAACATATTCATCCAAAAACAAAAAACGAATGACAATAACCGATGTAAAGCAGATACGCATTTCCGACTATCTGTACAGTTTGGGGTACAGCCCCGTAAAACAACAGGGCGGCAATCTTTGGTACAAGTCGCCTTTCAGACAGGAGAGCGAACCGTCTTTCAAGGTGAACACGGAACTGAACCTCTGGTACGATTTTGGCGCAGGCAAGGGCGGCAATATCATTGCACTGGCGCAGGAACTTTACGCTTCCGATGATTTGCATTGCCTTTTGGAAAAGATAGCGGAGCAAGCGTCCCATATACGCCCCGTGTCTTTCTCTTTTGGGCAGCAGTCCTCTTCACAGCCGAGCTTCCAACAGTTGGAAGTCCGTGACCTTGTCCATCCTGCGTTACTCCGTTACCTGCAAGGGCGAGGTATCAATATCGAACTGGCAAAAAGAGAATGCAAGGAACTCCACTTCACGCACAACGGCAAACCTTACTTCGCCATCGGCTTCCCGAATGTGGCTGGCGGCTACGAGGTGCGCAACTCTTTTTTCAAAGGCTGCATCGCACCGAAAGACATCACCCACATACGGCAACAGGGAGAGCCAAGGGAGAAATGTTTGGTATTCGAGGGCATGATGGACTATCTTTCGTTCCTCACACTGCGCATGAGGAACTGCCCGACCATGCCCAACCTTGACGGGCAGGATTATGTCATACTCAACTCCACCGCCAATGTGACGAAAGCCCTTGACGTGCTATATCCGTACGAGCGCATCCATTGCCTGCTTGACAACGACCATGCCGGGTGGAAAGCGACACGGGAAATCGAAAGGGAATACTCCTGCCGTGTGCGTGACTTCTCACACGAATATCGGGGGTATGCGGACTTGAACGACTACCTGTGCGGAAAGAGACAGGAGCAGGGTTTGGATTTGCCACAACAGGGCAAGCAAGACCGACCATCCGAGCAGCAGGAGCAAGAACCGACCATGAAGAAAGGCAGGAGATTCAGAATGTAGGCGTATGTTGTCCGAACGGCTTTTTGAAAAAGCCATAGCTCATTAGGGCATTTTCTACACGCAATGCAAGGCATCGCTAAAAATGCCCCAATGAGCCATAGGGGTTGCACCCCTTTGGAAACCCCGTGAGCCATGCGGCATGACAGCAGGGCAAGTGGAATTATCAACCTAAAAACAGAACAGAGATATGGGATATGCAGTTTTGCATTTGGAAAAAGCAAAGGGTGCGGACAGCAAGATGTCGGCACACATAGAGCGCACGAGCCATCCGAAAAATGCGGATGAAACCCGTACGCATCTGAATCGGGAACTGGTACAGTTCCCCGAAGGAGTGAACAACCGTACCGAGGCGATAGCCCATCGGATAGGAAACGCAGGTATCAAACGGAAAATAGCCGACAACCAGGTAAGGGCTATCCGTGTATTGCTGACCGGAACCAACGAGGATATGAAACGGATGGAAGCGGACGGGGCACTCGGCAACTGGTGCGACGACAACCTGAAATGGCTGCGTGAGACTTTCGGAAAGGACAATGTGGTTTCGGCAGTCCTGCATATGGACGAGCAGACACCGCACCTGCACGCAACTGTTATACCAATAGTGACGGGGGAACGCAGGAAAGCCAAGCTGGAACAGCAGGACGGAAAGAAGAAATACCGCAAGAAGAATCCACAAGCGACAAGGCTCTGTGTCGATGACGTGATGACACAAAAGAACTTGAAGCGTTTCCAAGACACCTATGCGGAAGCTATGGGCAAGTACGGACTGAAAAGAGGTGTGGACGGTTCGGAGGCAAGGCACATTTCAACAGCGCAATACTACAAGGAATTGATAGAGCAGCAAGGCAGCCTGCAGGAGAACATAGGCAACCTGTTACAACTGGAAGAGGAAGCGCAGAAAAAGTTGAAGCAGGTGAAAGGGGAAATCAACACACAGAAGATGAAGAGTGCTGCTGTGAACGCAACGACAGCCATAGCGGACGGTGTCAGTTCTCTTTTGGGCGGCAGCAAGGTCAAGAGGTTGGAAGCGGAAAACGGTCAGTTGAAGCAGGACATTGCCGATTTGCAGGAACGGGTAAAGGTTGAACAGGCGGAACAGAAAAACATGGAACACCGCCATTGCAGCGAAATTAACAAGATTTACAGGGCGCACCAACAAGAGACCATGCAGTATGATGAAAGGCTGAAACGGATAGACACCTATTTCCCTCACGTCAAGGAACTGCTACCCATAGCCGACCAATGCAGGGAAATGGGATTTACGGAGGAAATGACAAGGCAGCTCGTATGTTTCAAGCCCGTAGGGTTCAGAGGAAAGCTCTATTCAAGGGAGCATGGAAAGGAGTTCAAGACGGAACATTCAACGGCAACCATAGAGAGAAATCCGCAACAGACCGGGAAATTCAGACTGTGCATTGACGGTATGCCGATACTGGAATGGTTCAAGATGAAGTTCCAAGAACTCAAAGAGAAACTGACCACAAGTAGTATACTGAGAAAAGAGAATATGCCCAAGAAGGGACTGAAGTTATAACTTGTGAAAAAATAAAGAGCATAATACCCTAATAAGTTTTACGCTCTTTATTTTTATTAATTTTTCCTATTTAGTTATTCTTAGGTAATGTACCATATTTCCACTTAATAGCAGAACAAGGCAGAAATACAGCACCTTTTTGTGACACACCATCAACTGTCACATTGCCTGTAGCCACATGGATACCAACAGCTCTTTTCGTACTTGGACTAAACACTAAGCCACCGCTATCTCCTGACTGTGAATCATATGTTGCGACTGCAAATTCAGTAAAGGTTCTTCCGGGAATTTTTGTTTTTTCCACAATAATCTTGCCAGGACCTCTATGATAAAAACCTTTAAAGGCAACCATATTATCCTTCTTTACATTATCAAAAGTTCCATCCACTATAGTAATAGTAGCATTATTATAATCAAAAGTATTAGAAGAACTAACATTGCTAGCAAGAGTACAGACAGCTAAATCATATCCTGTAGCATCACATTCAACACACGAACCCAATTCTGTTTTATAATCTTGATTATCCAGCATTTTATTACCAACAGCTTTAACTGTATGACCTGCAGTTACAATACACGGTTTTGTTTTATAAACGCATCGATATCCAACAGTTCCTCCACCTTGAGCAGAATAGAATCCCTCTCCTGGTATCATAGCTGTCGGAGTTATAGAAAAAGGGGTTGCTTCAACATTGTTATCCAAAGAGCCTTCAGTCTCAGTAAAAGTCAGTTGCCAAAACTTCACTAATGGTGAATCTATTACCTCTTTCTTAAATTTGTTTATACTAGCTTCGGACAAATCCTCTAACATAACAACTACTTTTCCTTCTTTAGGATCTATACCACAACCAGATATACCTAATACTTTCCATCCCCCCATTTCATCTCGGCTGTTAATTATATCTCTAACTGAGAGAAGCTCATTCATTGTGGTAGTGCCCTCTTCTATAATGAAATTTTCACTTTTACACCTTTGTGTCAAGTCTTTTTCATATTCTTCTAAAATTATACCTTTTACTTTTACAATCAAGACACCATCTTTTAAATAGCTTCCACAATAATAATCAGGGTACACCGATTGCACTCCGTTCGCTCTCGTGTGAGTTTCAAATGAAGATTCAAGATTATTAATCACATCATTTGCATTATTCACTACAGATTGATTCGTCTCATTTATTGAAGAATCCAAATCAGTATTTGAACAAGATCCAAATCCTAATACCAACAATAGAAATGCGCTTAAGAACAAAATCTTTTTCATAATAATACAATTTAAATAATTAAACAAAAAGTTATTTTACTAACATTTTTGATGGGAAACACCCCTTATTTATGCTAGTCTAATAACCCATTTATTACAATGTGGACCTGGGGAGAATCGAACTCCCGTCCAAACGAGAAAACCATATGCTTTCTACATGCTTATCTTTGCCTAAGGTTTTCGAGCATAAGCAAGACCAAAGCCACCAACCTATGCCTTATCCTCTAAAATTTCGTAAGAGTCACGAGGAGAAACCCAAACTATTCCCGAATTTGCTGTGCCACTTTATCAAACGCTTCGGAACAAGAGCTTTTGAGTGACATCTCGTTTCTACCACTTTGGTAGAAATAAAGCTAATCTACTATACTTCAATTAAGCAGCGAGAGCATAATTTTCGTTGCCAGATAAAATTTTGATAACTGAGATTTAAGTGGAAATTACCGACCCACTGCATGCTTACATACCATTCCAACTCGCTGTCAATTCCAGTCAAGCCCTAATGATGTGTCAAATATAAATATTCATTTTTGAAAGAACAAACAAAACGATGAATATTTAAATAAAATATCATACGCTATCACAAAAGTTAATTTATTTAAGAGAAGCTGATTGCCTTTGATATAAATAATGATAATCAGACTATCAGTTTCCCAAACAGGGTGTAATGTTGGGTGCAGTCATTATAACAATCTGATTATCAGTATTAATTGTGGAGCTGGAGGGAGTCGAACCCTCGTCCAAACGAGGAAGCCATACGCTTTCTACATGCTTATCTTCGCCTAAATTTTCGTGTATAGACAAGACCGAAGCCACCAATCTATACCTTATCCTCTAAAATTTCGTGAGAGACGCGAGGAAAGTCTCAAACTATTCCCGAATTTGCTGTGCCACTTTATCAAACGCTTCGGAACAAGAGCTTTTGAGTGACATCTCGTTTCTACCACTATGGCAGAAATAAAGTTAATCTACTATACTTCGATTAAGCAGCGAGAGCGTAATTTTCGTTGCCAGATAAAATTTTGATAACTGAGATTATAGTGCCAATCACCGACGCACTGCATGCTTACATACCACTCCAACTCGCTGTCAAATCCAGTCAAGCCCGAACTGGTATCTATGATAGATGCCGCAAAGATAATAATTCTTTCCCGATTATAGGTCATTTCTTTGCAATTATTATAAATATCCGTGTTAATCAATTTTTCTGTGAATCTGGTTCAAATATACGTTTATAAGCGTTATTGTACAAAAATGAGCGGCCTTATGGACAATTTTGCTCTATCGTTTGAACTGTTTTCTTTATCTTTACCTCGACAAATAATGACTGTTTAATCTAATAATCTAAATATTATGAAGAACTTGTTTCTTGTTCTTGCTTTGTTGGGAAGTTCTACGATGCTTCCGGCGCAGACAACGACTAAAATACCGAAAGTCTATCAGCCTGTCAAGAAATCTATGTACCATAAAGGATGGATTGATTTTAATAAGAATGGTGTGATGGATGTTTACGAAAACCCAAATGCCAAAATTGAAGACCGTATTGAAGATCTTCTCGGACAAATGAATATGGAAGAGAAGACTTGTCAGATGGTGACGCTCTATGGTTATAAAAGGGTGTTGAAGGATGCGCTTCCCACTTCCGAATGGAAGAATATGTTATGGAAAGATGGGATGGGAGCCATTGACGAACACCTGAATGGTTTTCAGCAATGGGGGCTTCCTCCTTCGGATAATGAGAATGTGTGGCCGGCTTCCCGGCATGCATGGGCATTGAATGAAGTGCAGCGTTTTTTTGTTGAAGATACTCGTCTTGGCATTCCGGTTGACTTTACCAATGAAGGTATTCGGGGGGTGGAGAGTTATCGTGCCACGAACTTCCCGACACAACTTGGATTGGGACATACCTGGAACCGTAATTTAATTTATAAAGTGGGCAGGATAACCGGACGTGAGGGGCGTATGTTGGGCTATACTAATGTATATGCTCCTATTTTGGATGTAGGGCGCGACCAGCGTTGGGGACGTTATGAGGAGGTGTATGGAGAGAGTCCTTATCTTGTTGCCGAACTGGGTATCGAGATGGTGAAGGGTATGCAATATAATTATCAGGTAGCTGCCACCGGTAAACATTTCATTGCTTATAGTAATAATAAAGGTGCGCGTGAGGGTATGGCGCGTGTTGACCCGCAAATGTCTCCCCGTGAGGTGGAGATGATTCATGTTTATCCGTTTAAAAGAGTGATAAAGGAGGCCGGTCTGTTAGGGGTGATGAGCTCTTATAATGATTATGACGGTTTCCCTGTGCAAAGCAGCTATTATTGGCTTACTACTCGTTTACGCGGTGAATGGGGATTTATGGGGTATGTTGTTTCGGACAGCGATGCCGTGGAATATTTGTATACCAAACATGGAACGGCAAAGGATATGAAAGAGGCTGTCCGTCAGAGTGTGGAGGCCGGATTGAATGTTCGTTGCACTTTTCGTTCGCCAGACTCGTATGTGTTGCCGTTGCGTGAACTTGTTGAAGAAGGAGGGTTGAGTGAAGAAGTGATTGACAACCGTGTACGGGATATTCTTCGTGTCAAGTTCTTGGTCGGATTGTTTGACGAACCGTATCAAACCGATTTGGAGGGCGCTGATAAAGAGGTGGAGAAGAAAGAAAACCTGGAAGTGGCTCTTCAGTCGTCTAGAGAGTCGCTGGTGTTGTTGAAAAATGAGCAGAATACGTTGCCGTTGAACCTTTCGGAAATAAAGAAAATAGCTGTATGTGGCCCTAATGCGGATGAAAGCAGTTATGCCTTGAGTCATTATGGCCCTTTGGCTGTAGATGTGGTTACTGTGTTGCAAGGTATTAAGAATAAGGTGAAAGATAAGGCGGAGGTTCTATATGCTAAAGGTTGTGAATTGGTGGATGATAATTGGCCTGAATCCGAATTGATTGATTATCCTTTGACAGAGCAGGAAAAGAATGAAATAGATAAAGCGGTAGCTAATGTCAATCAGGCGGATGTGGCTGTCGTGGTGCTTGGAGGCGGGCAACGTACTTGTGGTGAGAATAAGTCGAGGAGTAGTCTTGAGTTGCCGGGACGCCAGCTTGATTTATTGAAGGCTGTATATGCTACCGGAAAACCGGTCGTGTTGGTGTTAGTCAATGGGCGTCCGCTGTCTATCAATTGGGCGGATAAATTTGTTCCTGCCATTCTGGAGGCATGGTATCCGGGCTCAAAGGGAGGTATTGCTGTTGCCGATGTTTTGTTTGGAGACTATAATCCGGGTGGAAAGCTGACTGTTACCTTTCCGAAGAGTGTAGGACAGATTCCGTTAAATTTCCCGGCTAAACCTTCTTCGCAAATTGATGGCGGGAAGAATCCGGGAATGTCTGGAAATATGTCTCGTGTAAACGGTCCTTTGTATCCATTTGGTTACGGACTGAGTTATACGACTTTTGAATATTCCGATTTGCAAGTGAGTCCGAAAGTAATTACACCAAATCAGAAAGTGACTGTCACATGTAAAGTTACTAACACCGGCAAACGTGAAGGAGATGAAGTTGTACAGCTCTATTTAAGGGATGTTGTCAGTTCTCTGACCACTTGCGAAAAGAATCTGGTCGGTTTCGAGCGTCTTCATCTGAAGCCGGGCGAGACCAAGGAAGTCCGTTTTATACTCGACCGTAAAGATATGGAGTTGCTGAATGTGAAAAATGATTGGGTGGTGGAACCGGGTGAATTTAAAGTTATGGCCGGAGCTTCTTCAGAGGATATTCGTTTGAGTGATAAGTTCATGGTGATGGAATATGGTATGAATGGTGTGTTGTCTGAAACAGGAAACGGTAAGGAAAATGCCATTTCTGCCAGTACTGAAATGCAAAATGTGGGCATGACGCTCGATAATAATCTGAAGACTTGCTGGCAAGGGAACAAGGGAGACTATATTACTTTTGCTTTAGAGAACGGTGCAAAAATAGATGGTCTGTCTATCGTTTGGAAGAAAGAGAATGGCGGTGAGGCTGATTTTGAGATTCAATTGTCGAGCGGTGGAGGACAATTCCTGACTGTATATTCGGGTAGTGTGTCTAAGTTCGATGAATGGGTTTCTTATGCTTTCAAAGGTACTACAGCAAGCGACTTGCGCATTCTCTTGAATTCGGATGGATTGGGGGTAGCCGAAGTGAAAATCAACCAATTAAAAAAAGAATAATAAAGAATTTGGGCCGTTATAGCATGTATTTTGCCAAGAAGTGAGTATATTTGGGAGCGCGTTATGTGCTCCCTAATCTATATAAATATATTATGAATAAAAAAATATTGGCATTGTGTATGAGTGGTTTGTTGTTGGGTGCTTGCACTTCAAAGCAACAGAAGAGTGTAGTTACAGTAGATGAAGATAGTGATAAGATGTTCTTGTTTGTAGGCAGTTATGCTACACCGGAGGAAGAAGGCATCAAAGTTTATCAGTTTAGTGAAGATACCGGGAAGGCAACTTATATCAGTGGCTTGGAAGGAATTTCGAATCCTTCTTATCTCACCCCGTCCGCGGATGGTGAAAGACTGTATGCCGTAGGCGAGGATAATGGAAAGAGTTCTACAGCAAATGCCATCATGTTCAATAAGGAGGATGGTAAACTGACATTGCTTAATTCTCAGCCCACCAATGGCGGAGCACCTTGTTATATTACGCTGAGCCCTTCCGGAAACTTTGTGCTGACGGCTAATTACATGGGAGGAAGTATCACTGTTTTTCCATTAAATAAGGAAGGCAGGTTGGAACCGGACAGTCGTCTGATTTCTTTTGTCGGTGATGGTCCGGATAAAGAAAGACAGTCTCAGCCTCATTTGCACTGTGTGGAATTTACTCCCGATCACAAATATCTGTTGGCGGATGATTTGGGTACAGATCAAATTCATGTGTTCCCGGTGAGTGAATCTGTTTCCGATGGTGTTTCTCATTCTCTGTTGAATGAAGGGGAGTCAACCCAGGTAAAGGTGGAACCCGGTTCAGGTCCCCGCCACATTTGTTTCCATCCCAATCAAAAATTTGCTTATCTTATTAATGAGATATCAGGTAAAGTAACGGCCTTCTCTTATCATAAGGGCAAATTGGATGCTATTCAGTACATAGCAGCCGATACGGTTGGGGCAAAAGGTAGCGGTGATATTCATATCACTCCCGATGGTAAGTTTCTGTATGCTTCCAACCGCTTGAAAGCAGATGGTATTGCTATTTTTTCTGTGGACGGTGATAAAGGAACATTGACAAAAATTGGTTATGAATTGACAGGTATTCATCCGCGTAACTTTATCATTACGCCTAATGGCCGTTATTTATTGGTAGCTTGCAGGGATAGTAACCTGATTCAGATATTTGAGATTGATAAGGAAACAGGCTTGTTGACCGATACCGGAGAAAAGATAGAAACTTCCAGACCGGTGTGTCTGAAGTTCTCTTATTGAACTGTTATCTGAGAAGACTTATTTCTAATGATGCCGGCTTATGATTAACACAGATTTATTTAAGGAAGTGTCTCCGCTTTCGTCCAAAGATTGTTTTATATTGATAGAAAGGCAGAAATCGAATTTTAATTTTCCTGTCCATGTTCATCCCGAATACGAGCTTAATTATATTGAGAATGCAAAGGGGGCGCAACGCATTGTAGGCGATTCTATTGAAGATATTGAAGAAGAGGAGTTGGTGCTTATTGCCAATCCTCGGTTGGAGCATGCCTGGATGGATCACCATAATCGGTCACAACATATACATGAAATAACAATTCAGTTTCACCCGGATTTGTTGGAAGAGAGTTTTCTGAACAAGAATCAGATGGTCAGTGTGAGGCAATTGTTTCGGCGTGCCGAGAAAGGCGTTGCCTTTAGTCGTGAGGCCGTAATAAAGGTACGCCCTATGCTGAAACTACTGACCTGCGAAAATGACAGTTTTTATTCACTTATCAAGTTGTTGATAATCTTTCATGAGCTTTCTTTAGATAGGGGGATGCGTGAACTTGCCAGTCGCTTGTTTATGACAGATACCCGGCAGGAAGGAGACAATAACCATAAACTGAATAAGATAATAGATTATATAAACAGGCATTATGCCGAGACTATTCGTTTGCCGGATGTGGCAGAGATGGTTAATATGAGTGAAGCGTCTTTTTGTCGTTTTATTAAGCAACATACTTCCCGAAGTTTTATTGATTTCCTTACTGATATACGATTGGGGGCCGCCTCGCGAGCATTGGTCGACTCAGCGGATTCCATAGCCGAGATTGGTTATAAGTGTGGTTTCAATAACCTTTCTAATTTTAATCGTATCTTTAAAAAGAAGAAGGGTACTACGCCCAGCGAATTTCGAAGCAATTACCGTAAGAGTAAAACCATTGTTTAGTTTTTCCTTGGATAGCTATGGACTGTTCTTCTGCTTTCTGTCTTTGTCACCGGATTGATAAGATTTCATCATTTAATGCTTGGATTCTATTAGGTTTGTACTTTATTAATTGAGAAATTTGCAGCGGCACTAAATAAGTGCATAGAATAATTATTAATACATGATAAATATAGGTATATGAATGCAGATTTTGAACAGAAAATAGCTTTGTTACAGCAACAGCATGAAGTATTGTTGCAGCGGTTGAACTTTCCGGTGGAAGAAACGAATGGCATTGTCCGTCGTTATACATATCCGATAGTTACGCGGGAACATATACCGTTGGAGTGGCGCTATGATTTTAATCCTGATACCAATCCATACTGTATGGAGCGTATCAGTTTTAACGCAACCATGAATAGTGGGGCCATTAAATGGAATGGTAAATATGTGTTGGTTGTCCGTGTGGAAGGTGCAGACCGGAAATCTTTTTTTGCTGTAGCAGAGAGTCCGAATGGCATTGATAATTTTCGCTTCTGGAAGCGTCCTATCACATTGCCTGATATTAATCCTGCAGAAACAAACGTATATGATATGCGTCTTACTGCCCACGAAGACGGTTGGATATATGGAATATTTTGCAGTGAACGCCATGATGACAGTGCGCCGGCCGGTGATCTCTCGTCGGCGGTAGCAAAAGCGGGTATTGTCCGTACCAGGAATTTGGTGGACTGGGAACGTCTGCCGGATTTGAAGTCTGGCAGTCAGCAACGGAACGTAGTGCTTCATCCTGAGTTTGTTAATGGGAAATATGCACTCTACACTCGTCCGCAAGACGATTTTATTAATGCGGGCAACGGAGGAGGCATCGGCTGGGCACTTATAGATGATATGACTCAGGCGGAGGTGAAAGAAGAAATCATTATAAATCATCGTCATTATCATACAATAAAAGAGGTGAAGAATGGTGAGGGACCACATCCTGTCAAAACACCTGCCGGATGGTTGCATTTGGCACATGGGGTGCGTGCCTGTGCTGCCGGATTACGCTATGTGCTTTACCTTTATATGACGGCATTGGACGAACCTTGGAAGTTAATAGCAGAACCGGCAGGCTATTTCTTGGCTCCATTGGGCAGCGAAAGAGTGGGAGATGTATCCAATGTGTTATTCTCTAATGGTTGGATTGCGGATGAGGATGGTACCGTATATATCTATTATGCATCCAGTGATACTCGTATGCATGTGGCTACTTCTACTATCGATAAACTGGTAGATTACTGTATGCACACACCGGCAGACGGATTGCGTTCGGCAACATCCGTAGCTGCGATTAATGATTTGATTGATAAAAACGAAACATATTTGAATAAATGAAAAAGCTTTTAGGATTAATACTCTTGATGCTGCTTCCTTGCTCTGCTCTTTCTATGTGGGGACAGACCGGACAACAAATGAAACTAATTTCTTATAATATTTGGAATGGTTTTGAAGGAGACTCGTTGAGGCGTGCACGTTTTATCGAATGGACTCAAAAACAGGCTGCTGACATATTTGTGTTGACAGAACTGGTTGGGTTTAAGGAAAAGGATTTGAAAACATTGGGGCAGGTATGCGGGTATCCGTATGCTGCCATGGTGAAAGAAGAGGGATATCCTGTCGGAGTACTTTCCAAGCAACCGATAGAAGTGATTAAGAAACAAGTAGAAGGCTTTTGGCATGGGATGATGCATGTTAAAACTGCCGGTGTTGATGTCATTGCTACTCATCTCAGTCCTTTTGAGTGGAAATACCGCTTGAATGAGGCGCAACAAATCGTGGATTATATCCATAGAAATCATTTGAAGGATTATTATGTAGCGGGTGATTTGAATGCTCATTCTCCGTTGGATGCCGATGAGATAGCCGGCCATGATACATTGCTGGTAAATATGCAATGCTGGGATATGTCACAAAAGAAATATCGTAATTTGAGGGAAGGGCGATATGACTTCTCTGTCATTTCGACTTTCCTTGCAGCGGGCATGGAAGATGCGATAGGACGGATGGTGCATCCGGCAAGTGCACGTATGAGTTTTCCGGCTGCTTTTCTTTATGATTGGCAGTGGGACGACAAGCGTTTGCCGCAACGCCGTGAACGGTTGGATTATATATTGCTTTCTCCCTCATTGATGGAGAAATGTAAAAGTGCTGCCGTGCATAATGGAATAGAGAATGAAGGGATTTCAGATCATTATCCGGTCAGTGTGATTCTAGAGAAATGAAAAAAACGGTGGAAAGGAGAATGAAGATATGAATATGAGATATCTAAGATATTGTTTATTGTTTGTGTTTGGTTTGGCAAGTGTATGCAGTTGTACTGATAGTGAGAAAGTAGTTTATTATCGGGGCATTGCCGTGGATGATGCGGATGGCAGCGAGGGACTGTATAATCCCGAACGTGGGTTTCGCTTGGAAACAGCTGTCGATCTTGCTACTCAAAAAGAGAGCCCTACCTTGCAACTGGATACTTTGTCGTTGAAGTATGCTTCAGATAGTGTATCACTTTCGCAAAGTTATTTTTATTTGACCTATCTGACCGATAAAAAGCTATCGGATACAGAGTTTCAAACGATGCAGGCATATTTTGACAGGCTGCAACAATTGGGGAAGAAAGCTGTCTTGCGTTTTGCTTATGAAAAAGATTTTGTGCGTCAGGAACCGGTGGGGCCTACATTGGAAGAAGCATTGGCGCATCTTGAACAGTTGAAACCATTTCTGCATAAGAATAAAGATTTGATTCTGGTCGTTCAGGCGGGTGTTATCGGTGCATGGGGAGAATGGCACAGTTCTATTCATGGTCTGGAGCATTCCGACACGGCAAAGGTTGCCATATTGGAAAAGTTGTTGGAAGTGGTACCTGCAGAGAAGAACATACAGGTGAGACTTCCCGAATTTAAGAATCTTCTGAAAGGTAAACCGGAATTGTATAAACGTATTTCTTTTCATGATGACTTTATCGTTATCAAGCCTGATCGTTGGGATGGAGATATGCATGAAGGCACGTCCAATTTTGAACAGATTGTAAGAGAATCGCCTTATTTGGTTGTAGACGGTGAATTGCCATGGGGCTTTTGGAGTGCCGGATGTGACCCTGACAGCCCATCTGCCGGATGGATTATTGATGGTATGGGAGCTGCGCGCCGATTCTTCCTTCAGCATTATACTTCTTTGAGTGTTATTCATAATTATAAGGAACAGCATTCCAACCGGATGTTTGATGAGGCAAATGCTCCTGAATATTCGATGGTTGTGTGGAAGAAAAGTATGATAAATGCGGACTCTTTGAGAAAATATCACATGCCGGTATCAGACCATTATTTTCAAAAAAAGGATGGAACATTGGTTTTACGTAGTATTTTTGACTATATTCGTGACCACTTGGGATATCGTATCGAATTGCAGAAACTGGAAATGCCGCAAACCATAAGGAATGGAGAAGCATTGACTTTAAATTTGGAATTTATTAATCGTGGATTTGCCGGTTTCAGCAGTGAACGTCCTGCTTGTTTTGTATTGATTGACGAAAAGGAAGAGATAACGGAATTGCCGGCATCATTCAGCTCTTCCGACTGCCAGCCATATCAGCCTGGAGATACAGCTTATACTCCTTTGGCTCACTCAATCTTATTTGCAGGAAAGGTACCTGTTTCTCCGGGAATTTATCGCTTGGGGTTATGGTTACCTGATGTGTCGGAGCGATTGAAGTATAATCCTCGTTATGCTATTCGATGTGCCAATGGTGATGTAGACTGGTGGATTTCAAAGGATGGGAGATATGGGGTGAATGTATTGGCAACGATACAGATAAAGCCGTAAATATACTATTATGAAGCATTTTTATAAGTTATTATTCTTATTCGTTTTTTTCTTTTCCGGCCGGACGCTTTGGGCTAATCCGGTTATTATCGGCAATAGCCGTTTTACATTCATTACCGACCAATTGGTGCGTATGGAATATGCGCAGAATGGCCATTTCTTAGATGATCCCACTTTGTTTGCCATTGACCGTTCGACGGAGTGTAAAGACGTGAAAGTAGAGGAGAAATCAAAAGGCCATTATGTATTGTCTACTCCGGTGATGCGGATTGAATACTATGCGGACGGATTTCCGTTTGGACAAACCAATTTGCATGTTTATTTTAAGAATGGTGAAGAAGCTAAAGAGAAACATTGGTATATAGCCAGCAGACAAAGTGGAAATCTGCTGGGAGCCCTTACGACCTTGGATGAAGTGGATGGTCCGGTAGATCGTCAGGAAGGTTTGTTAAGTCGTGACGGTTGGTATCTGATAAATGATACAGGCAAAGAGGTGTTGCGTGACGGTTGGGTGAGTGCACGCGATGAAGAACATGTACAGGATTTATATTTGTTCGTTTATGGAAACGATTATAAATCGGCTTTACGTTCTCTTCGTGCTGTCAGTGGCCCGGCACCTATGCCGCGTAAATATGTGCACGGTTCGTGGTATTGCCGTTGGTGGAATTATACGGATGACGATTATCGTCAGTTGGTGCGTGAATATAAAGAACATGATTTCCCATTGGATATAATGGTTTTTGATATGGGATGGCATACTCAGAATGCTACCGTCGGCACAGGGCATGCAGGAACCAGAGGATGGACAGGGTATAGTTGGAATCGGGAACTGATAAAAGAACCAGCCAAACTGATACAGGATTTGAAAGACGACCATGTATATGTGGTGCTGAACGAGCATCCGCACGATGGATTACGTCCGCACGATGATGCCTATCCTATGTTTATCCGTGATTTGGGAACTGATACTCTGACAAACGGAGTTCCTCTGTTTGATGCCGGGAATCCGGAATATATGAAAGCATTTATGAAGCATGCTCACCAAGAGAGCGATACAATGGGTGTTGCTTTTTGGTGGTTGGACTGGCAGCAGGATTATCTTTATCCATACGTCAGAGGTACATCGATGAGACATTTGCCATGGTTGAATAAAATCTATTATGATTATTCTGCCCGTAATAATCTTCGTGGCGCCGGCTTTAGCCGTTGGGCAGGTTGGGGAGACCATCGGCATCCTATCCAATTCTCAGGTGATGCTGTGGCCAATTGGGATTTGCTTCGTTTTGAAATTGATTTGACTACAACAAGCGGCAATGCCGGTTGCTTTTTCTGGGCTCATGACCTGGGCGGATTTTATGGAGGAGACAATGCGGAGCTTTATACTCGTTGGACACAATTCGGTTTATTGAATTCATCTCTCCGTATCCATTCGGTATATGATGAGAAGCTTGATCGTCGCCCTTGGTTGTGGGGGGCTAAGGAAGAGGAAGCCATGAAACGCATCTATCATCTTCGTTCGCAGTTGATGCCGTATATTTATTCTTCTGTCCATCAGTGTTATGAAGATATGATTCCACTCAATAGAGGATTATATCTGGAATACCCGTCGGATGAGAAAGCATATCAATGTCCGGGTGAATTCCTATTCGGCGATTTATTGCTGGGAGCACCGGTAACAATGCCGGGAGAAGGAGAACAGAAGCTGGTCTCGCAAGAGGTGTGGCTGCCGGGGGAGGAAAACTGGTATCATTTCTTCACAGGGAAAGCATATCAAGGGGGCCGAACGGTGACGGTAGAAAGTCCGTTGGACGAATTCCCTTTATTTGTGAAGGGGGGCTACCCATTGCCTATGCAGCCTTATACAGAACGTATGTGTTCGACTCCTCTTACCGAGTTGATTGTCCGTTGTTATCCGGGCAACGACGGCTGTAATCACTCTTATACCTTGTATGAAGATGATGGAATTACGACAGCCTATCAGCAAGGGGAATCAGCCTCTACATTAATGAACTATCGTAAAGAAGGAGAACAGACTTTTGTTACTATTCATCCGGCAAAGGGCTCATACGAAGGCCAGCCTCAAAAAAGAGCTTATCGTATTGAATTGCCGGGAATTCCAGCAGGAACAAAAGTAAAAGTGAACGGCAAATCGGTAAAAGCCACTTTTGATAAAACGATAGGTGGTATAGTGGTTTCTGTCAAGCCGGGTGACATACGGAAGAAGGTGGAAGTGCAGATTGGCTGACCATTGAATTGCTTAAACAAGAAAAATCTTAAAGTAAATAATATATGAAATTACATGTTGTTGACATCCTGATTATTTGCGCTTATCTGATTATCATAGTCCTTATCGGGCTATTCCTGAAGAAGAAAGCGGCAAAGAATATGGATTCGTATTTCTTGGGAGGCAAGTCCCTTCCGTTTTATATGCTCGGACTTTCCAATGCTTCGGGTATGTTCGATATTACCGGAACCATGCTGATGGTCTATTGGGCCTTTGCTTATGGCTTCAAGAGTTTATGGATTCCTTGGTTATGGCCGGTGTTCAACCAGATATTCCTGATGGTGTATCTTTCTGTATGGTTGCGCCGAAGTAATGTGCTGACAGGTGCCGAATGGATTAAAACCCGTTTCGGACATGGAAAAGGAGCTACTTTGTCGCATACTATTGTGATTGTTTTCGCTTTGCTGAGCGTGTTGGGTTTCCTGAGTTACGGTTTTATCGGTATCGGTAAGTTTATGGAGATATTCTTCCCATGGGAGGTGGTCTCACAATATGTACCTTTTGATATTCCGTTGCAGTATGTTCCTCATTTCTATGGTATTTTCTTTACGGCAATTGCTACTTTTTATGTGATGTTGGGTGGCATGCTCAGTATTGTGTGGACAGATGTTGTTCAGTTTATGATTATGACAGTGGCAGGTGTCATCATTGCTATTATCGGCATGAATATGGTGGCTCCCGAAATGATTCAAGAATTTGTTCCCAGAGGATGGGATTCACCGTTTTTCGGTTGGGCGCTTGATATTGACTGGAGCGAACGGATGAATTTGCTGACAGAACGAATGGCTAATGAACCTTATAGCCTGATGGGTATCTTTGTGATGATGGCATTGCTGAAAGGAATCTTTATGAGTATGGCAGGCCCTGCACCTAACTATGATATGCAGAAGATACTTTCATGTAAGTCACCGAAAGAGGCAGCTATGATGAGTGGTTCCGTACCGGTTATTTTGCTGATACCACGTTATTTGATGATTATGGGATTTGCTTTGTTGGCAATTTATTTCTTTAAAGTAGACGGTGGCTTGGCGCAGATGACAGCGACGAATACGGATTTTGAAACCATTTTGCCTCATTTGATAACGAAGTATGTACCGGTAGGGCTGGCCGGATTGTTATTGGCGGGTCTGCTGTCAGCGTTCATGTCTACTTTCGCATCTACAGTCAATGCGGCTCCGGCTTATGTGGTGAATGATATTTATCTGAAGTATATCAATCCCAAAGCTCCTGTCAAGACACAGATTCGTGCCAGTTACTTAATCTCTGTTCTGGTTGTTATTATCAGTACGGTTATGGGTTTCTTCCTGAAAGATATCAATGAGATATTCCAGTGGATTGTAGGAGCTCTGTTTGGCGGTTATATTGCTGCCAATGTATTGAAATGGCATTGGTGGCGTTTTAATGGGGAAGGTTATTTCTGGGGCATGACGGCAGGTGTGGTTGCCGCTATTATCATGAAATTCACTGTTCCTGACGGATTGGTTCTATATTTCTTCCCTGTCTTGTTCGGCATTTCGCTGATAGGATGTATTGCCGGTACTTATTCCGCTCCTCCGACAGATGAAGATACATTGATTAATTTCTATATTCGTGTACGCCCGTGGGGATGGTGGAAACCGGTTAGCGATAAGGCGATAGCACGTTATCCGCAAGTGACGCGTAATAAGAACTTTAAGCGTGACGCATTTAATGTGACTGTTGGTATTGTGTGGCAATGTTGTCTGACTATTGTTCCGATGTATCTGGTGGTGCGCGGAAATCTGGGTTTTATCGTATCCGTCCTGATATTAATTGCGACAACCGTTATACTGAAATATACGTGGTATAAGCCGTTGTGTCGTGAGGAAGAAGAATATAATAGGTTGATGAAAGAGATAGGATTCGACAAAGAAGGTAATTGATATCATTTATATAGAAATAGGGGCGAACATTCCGCCCCTATTTTTTTAATATTCTATCTTGTCTGTTTTAGAACTCCATGCTTCGAATGCTTTAATAGCTTCTTCGCGTAACATCACTTCAGAGGGAAGCTTTCTGTCTTCCGGTTTCAGTTCCAGTTCATCATAGATAAATGAATCGTCGAAACCTATATTCTTTGCATCCGTCTTATTATTAGCGTAATACATCTTATCCAATCGTGCCCAATAGATAGCACCCAAACACATGGGACAGGGTTCGCAGGAAGTATAGATTTCATATCCGCTTAAGTCGAACGTTCCCAATTTAGCAGTGGCGGCGCGTATGGCACTTACTTCAGCATGGGCGGTGGGGTCACACGAAGCGGTTACCCGGTTGACCCCCGTCGCTATTATTTCTCCGCCTTTAGCGATAACGGCTCCGAAAGGTCCTCCTCCGTTTGCTACATTCTCAATGGAAAGCTCGATGGCTTTCCGCATAAGTTCTTTTTTAGTCATAGTTGCTTATATCAGCAAGATTGGATTATACATAAGTCTCCAGGAACTTCACATGACCGTTTACCGCTACATTTACTTCTTTGGTGGCAGCCGGGAACAGTATGGACTCTCCTGCTTGAACTTCCAATGAATTACCCTCATTGTCGGTTACCGTGCATGAGCCTTCCATGCAGATATAGATTACAAAAGAATCCAGTTCACTGTAATCCATAGTCATGTTTTCTGTCAAATCGTATACAGAAGTGGTAAAGTAGGGGCAGGTTACCAGTTCCACCGGTTTGTTTTGTTCCGGTGTATAGTCGGTGCGGTAGTCTTCTTCCACAGTGTAATCGATGGCGTCCTTCGACAGCTCGGTATGCAATTCGCGTGTATTGCCGTTCTTGTCCTTGCGGTTAAAGTCATAGATACGATAGGTTACATTGGATGTCTGCTGGATTTCTGCAATAAAGCATCCGGCACCAATGCTATGGATTCGTCCGGCAGGCAGGAAGAATACATCTCCCGGCTGAACAGCATAGTCTGCCAAGGCATCGCAGATTGTATTGTCTGCAATCATTGCCGCGTATTCGTCAGGAGTGATTTTCTTTTTCAATCCGGAACGAAGATGAGCTTTGCCGCCTGCATTGTCGATAACATACCACATTTCTGTCTTTCCCATTGAGTTGTGGCGTTTCTTGGCAAGTTCGTCATCGGGGTGAACCTGTATGGAAAGATCATCGCAAGCATCGATGAATTTAATTAGCAAAGGGAAGTTATCTCCGAAACGTTGATAGTTGCTTTCACCTACTAGCGCTCCTTTGTATTCTTTTACCATGTCACTCAGGTTTTTACCTGCGTCTGTACCATTGGCAACAACTGACTCGTCGCCCGGAACATTCGAGATTTCCCAGCTTTCACCTACTTGTGCCTGTTCGGTTGCAAGATGTTTGAATGGGATAATCTTTTCGCCACCCCAGATGGTGGATTTCAGAATGGGGTTAAATTTTAATGGATACATAGGTATATATATTAAATGTTTTTAGGTTCGGATACAAAAATACGGAGATTCTACGACTTTACCCATAGAATCTCCGTAAAAATCACTCGCTATTTGTGTGTATTCAGAAAAGAGTATTAGTAGTCTGTATTGTTAGGGTCGAAATTAGTCCAACCGTCCAGCCAATTGTCATCCGCTCCGAATGCTCCGATATAGTCTACTTTATCAAAGCCATTGCCTAACAAGGTATTGTCAAATGAAGCGGCTGTCAATACGGGACTGCCTGCATTTGGCATATAATTCACACCGATGCCGCGCCCGTCTTTAAAGTTCAGTTCGTTCATGTCGGCAAGTACCTTATTCCCTTTTTGTGCTTTGAAAAAGCTGGAAGAGTAAGATTCCTGATTGGCATCGATCACGGTTTTATTTGCTGCATCATATAATACGTCATCATACACTCCCAATCACCGGGTTTACGTTGTCCTTTCGGCATTTCGTATATCCTCCCAGTTTGAGCGTGGGAGTAAAATCTCCGAATGCGAAATCATGCTGATAGTTGAGGTTGGCTGACAGGATGTGTTCGTCCAGACGCGAGAACTCACGGTTGATTTCATTCAGGTTCTCTACTTCCAATTGATTGGTATCCGTATTCAGCACCGTGTTGTACCGGCGGCGGTCAGGCATATTCCGGTTGGCATAAGAATATCCGGCACTCTCTTTCAGTTGTTGGTTATCCGGTTCCAATGTTATATTTATTTCTGACATGCCATTGACAGCTACCTCCAAAGTCAATGTTTTATAAGAAACATACGATATAACCAGTTTGTAAGTCCCGTTTCTCAATCCGGCCAGTTCGAAATTGCCGTCCAAATCAGTAATTGCCCCTGTGGTAGTACCACTGATTTGTATGACAGCACCGATGAGCGGTTCATTTGTTATTTTGTCGGTCACGCTTCCTCGCAGTGCTGCCGCCTGAATGGATATGGCCAAAAACAGGAAAATGATTATGAGGCCAAACTCTCTCTTCTTTGTATTCATCATTCTTTAGCTTGTTTTTTTATTCAGCGCAAAGGTCGGTTATAGGTGTTACATAGATGATACAGCCATGTGATACTTTCTTTTCGAATGTATTTTAATACTGTTTCATTGTCAATTGGAAGAAAGGGATTAACTTTGCACGAAAATTATAATTCAAGATTCTACTATGAGAAGTTTTGCATCCGACAATAATTCCAGTGTACATCCTCAAATAATGGAAGCACTGATGACGGCAAACACAGACCATGCCTTCGGCTATGGTGACGACCCTTGGACAGAAGAAGCAACCCGAAAAGTAAAAGAACAGTTTGCACGTCCCTGTGAGCCCCTGTTTGTCTTTAACGGAACAGGCAGCAATACGATGGCATTGCAATTAATGACACGCCCTTATCACATTATATTTTGTGCCGACACCGCACATATAGCAGTAGACGAATGTGGAGCACCAAGCAAGGCTACCGGATGTTTCATGCGCACAATCCCTACTCCTGACGGAAAGCTGACACCGGAACTCCTGAAACCTTATATGATAAACTTTGGTGTGGAGCATCACTCTCAACCGGGAGCGGTCTATATCAGCCAATGCACAGAACTCGGCACTGTTTATACTCCAGCCGAAGTACGCGCTTTGACAACGTTTGCACACGAACACGGTTTGTTGTTGCACATGGACGGTGCGCGCATCTCCAATGCTGCTGCAGCATTGGGAGTCAGCTTGGATGAAGTTTCGGGAGCATGCGGAGTAGATACCTTGACTTTGGGTGGAACAAAGAACGGCCTGATGGGAGCTGAATGTGTGGTGGTTTTCAATCCGGATTTGATGAAAGAAGCTCGCTACGCCCGCAAGCAGGCTTGCCAACTGGCAAGTAAGATGCGCTATATATCTTGCCAATTCACTGCTTTCCTGACTGATAACCTGTGGCTGCGATGTGCCCGGCACGCCAATGAAATGGCTGCAAAACTTGCTGAGGCTTTGCAAGCCATGCCGGATGTGACGTTTACCCAACCGGTAGAAAGCAATCAGTTATTCTTCATTATGCCTCGCGAAAAAGAGGATAAACTGCAGGAGTTTTATCATTTCTATTTTTGGAATGATGCTAAGAACGAAATGCGCCTTGTCACTTCTTGGGACACGACAGACGAAGATATTGATTTACTTATTGAACGTATTAAGTTACTGTAGGGACAGAATGTCTGCCCCTGCAGTATAGGATGATATGTGCGGCTTGTTACCGTTTATTTTCAATATCATGTTTCCGTTTTAGGGCTTCCATGAAATAATAATCGGCATAATTCAGCGGAACATCAATCTCTTGATTGTGAGGGATACTTCCTACCGAGTGCATTAACAGGAAATTGCCGTTTTTGCCCGGCTCAGCCCGATAAGCAGGAGATGCCAGCGACTTCATAATGCCGTCGGCATATTCTTTATATTCTTCCGCATTTTTTACATCCATAGTGCTGATTTCATAAAGTGCAGAAGCGATACAGGCAGCACTGGAGGCATCGCGCGGCTCATTGGGAATATTGGGGGCATCCATGTCCCAATATGGAATGAAGTCTTCAGGCATACGTGGATGGTTTTTCATCATATTAAAGGTCTTCAGGGCCTGCTCCATATATTTACGGTCGCCTGTTTCGCGATAGCAAACCGTATAACCATAGATGGCCCAAGCTTGTCCGCGGCTCCAGGTAGATTCGTCGGCATATCCTTGCGCCGTTTGCCGATGGCGTACGCTATTGTCATTTAGGCTGTAGTCTATCACATGATAACAACTTCCGTCGGCGCGGAAATGCTCTTGCATGGTGCGGTCGGCATGGCTGACTGCAATATGGTAGAAAGTTGAATCGCCTGATAGCTTTGTCGCTTCAAACAATAATTCCAGATTCATCATATTGTCAATAATTACCGGACACTCCCAGCCTCGTTCAGCCTGCCACCCTCTTGTTGCGTCCCATGACTGGATAACGCCCGGTACAGGGCGGAAGCGGGTAGACAATGAACGAGCGGTTTGAATCATCACTTCTTTATATCCGGGGATGTGAGCCAGTCGGAGGCCGTTGCCGAAACTGCAATTAACCATAAAGCCTACGTCATGGTGCCAGGTTAGATTTTTGGTATCTTCTATGGCATTGGTGTATTTGGTAGCCAAAGGTAGCAAGGTGGAGTCTCCGCTTAGTTCATACAGATACCAGATGGAACCGGGAAAGAATCCACTTCGCCAGTCAGTGTAATCACAATAAAATACGGTGCTGTCTGGTTTTAAAGTTACAGGATTAAGGCACTTTCCGCTGGCTTCAATCACACCGATTTCTTTGCCCAGTTGCTCACGTGCAAAAGTGATGTTGTCTTCTATGAATCCGTTTGTGGTGGATTCTTGTTTTGGGGCACCTGTGCAGGCTGCCAGCAGTGCCGAACAAGTAAAGGCTATTAAATATTTCTTCATGACAGAATTAGTTTTTAAGTTTTGTTATATTATAAACATAAGTTCCCGAATACTGCATTTTCTGCGCTTGCAAAGAAACACGATAGATTTCCGGACCCCATACGTTGGACAGTCTGGTGTCTTTCAACTGTATTGTTTCGATTGTTGCGTCAAACATGTTTTTATCATAGTCCAAACATACCTTCTCGTCATTTACTTTAATGATGACGGTTCCGGGTTGTGAGATATCTACTTTTCCCCAAGTAAGGAAATTGATTTGATTGGGAGCTGTTGTTTCTTTCAGTGTGAACTTGTCTTCTATCTTCAGTTTATTTTTCTCCAGATAATAAGCGCGTATCCATTTCTCCACACCGGCTTCGACAGGATATGCTGTAGCAATATTGGCAGAGAAGGTTTGTTGTCCGGAATTCGCTTTTACATCTGTGGCTTTATACTCACTTCCAAACTTTTGGGGAACACCATTTATCACAGGCAAGTTGTGATAGTTGCTTTGCATAGTCCAGATGGAATAACGCTCGTTGCTGAATGTCTGGCGTGTATATGTTCCTACTCCGGCATCAATCAAGATGGGAGTCGTGTTCAGATAAAGCGAGAATGTACCTGCATCATTATGATTATGGCTTTCATTGTTATATCCTCCTTTAGCGGCAACAAAAAAACCGTTCTTGTTGCTCAAATAGCAGAACTCTGTTTCTGGATACCAAGTATAGGCAGGAACCCTATAAGTTGCCTTTTCTTCTTTCAACTGAGGCATGAAACGTAGCGTTTCCAGCCCGCGGAACATATCAAGCCAGTTGGTGGCAGGTTTTACCGGTTTCTCCTGATTCTTTTCGGCAGCATACCCTTTCATCATGTTGCTGTTTACTGCCACACCATAGCGGTAAATCAAAGCTACGTCACCGCCGCCACGCGCAGAGGCATCGGCAAAGTTTACTACCCAACCATTGCCTATATAGGAGCGCACGATATATTCACCCATATAACGAATTTGCGGCTGATTGAAAATGGAGATTTTACCTCCGGTGCCTAATGATAATATTTGCAGATAGTCATATAACTTTCCGGCGGCATGGCCCCAGTATGAGGGTCCTTCCTCGCAGGCACCGTCAGCTTTTACATAATTCAGGAATTTGTCAGTTGATATCATGGTGCGCAATACTGCTTTAGCCAGTTTATCACGGTCATTCTCCAATAATAAGAAACAATTCAGGGCATTGAAGTTACACCATGGATTCCAGTTATTGACGAGCGTTCCCGGTTTATAGTCGAAAGCCATCCACCAGAAATCACTTCGTTGCATATAGGGATCGAGTTCACGCTTTTGCAATTCGTGGCGCAGACGGAGAGAAATAGCCGGGTCTGTCTTATCGAATTCTTTATGTAGAAAATGGTAAGTCCAGGATAACATCTGTGACATATTGCCCGATACAAGATCCATAATGTCTTCGCGAAAGTCAGGGAAAGCACGGTGCGTGTGCTGGGCTGAGGCTAGATGTGCCGAAAGTGACCATGAAGTCATTTCGCAGGCTTGCAGCACACCGTTAATAATCTCATCGATAAAGCGTCCTTTCCCTTCTGCCATTTCTGCTAGTACCAGCGCACCTATGGCTGTGTTGTTGGCACCTAGCGGGTCTTCCATGATACGGCGGTTTCCCGAACGTTCGTATTCCATATAATCGGTGGCTCTCACCACCTTCCAATCAAAATTCAAGTATTTTTCCCCTTGTCTGATGATGCCTTCTTTGTATTCTCCCAAAAATTGATTCCAGCCGTTGCGGTCGGTATAATCAGGATAAGGCACCCACTTTTGTTCCATCACCAATGCCTCTTTTATTTTGGCGAGGTCTGCTGCATGCTGTAGCAAATCGCGTTTCTCATACGCGTTCAGTTGCACTGCGGCCAGTAATATAAAATATAAAATTGTAATTTTTTTCATATCTCCCGAAATAAGAAGTCACTTCGGGGAACAGGCCGAAGAGGGCCGTCGCCCGAAGTGACTATTTATAATAATCAGTGTATTATTTACCTATTGTGAAACTTATGCAGCTATTACCAGCTTGGGTTCTGTTCCAACTTGCCGTTCTTTTCTATTTCACTCGCCGGAATAGGCCATAAGTAATCACGTGTACTGACAGCGCGGGTGTAACGTACCTTGCCGGTAATATCTTTTTCCTTGCGTCCGTTCAGAGATTCCAACAATCCCCAGCGGCGCATATCGCTGAAACTGTGTCCTTCGGCAGCCAATTCTACGGCACGTTCGTGCTTGATGCGTTGGAATACTTCTTCTTTCGTAGTAGCCTTCAACCATTCGGGGCCGCTGTTAATGCCCGGCATATTTACACTTGGGCGTGCACGCACTTCGTTAATAAGTTTCACGGCACCTGTTTGATCATTCATCTCATTGTAGCATTCCGCCAACATCAGCAGTACATCTGCATAACGGATTAGCGGGAAGTTGATGGGAGTATCTGCACGGTTGTTAATACCTCCGTCCATGTTGTACTCGGCCACAAATTTGCGCCACAAATAGGTCTCATAGTTACCGTTGACACGGATATATCCATGACCGTCATTCACACCACCTGCTGCAACTACATATTCACTGTCCATCGGCTTGTTGGCATACCATCCTTTATACATTGTATAAGGAAGAATGATGGAGTAATCCATACGTGGGTCACGCTCTGCATACATGGCAATCAGTTGGTCTTTAGTCTCAGGATAACTTTCGACTTTAGTCTTGGTCGAATTCATCTTGGCACGGAATGTTTTGGCTTTTACTGCATCATTGGCGTTATAGCCCGGTATTACTTCATCCCAGTCAAACGGGCGTCCGTCCTTCCATTCATAAGAATCAACGAAATCAGTTGCTGCCATTACATTGTTCCAACAGCTGCCGAAAGAGGCGCGGCTTCCCATATAGAATGTCATAGGCATCCCCAAATCTGTACCTACGCCACCCATGTTTTGAATAGCAAAAATCATTTCTGAGCTTTCATCGCCTCCCGGCTTGAATAAGTTGGCGTAGTTGCCATACAGGGCATATTGCTTGCTGTTGATTACATTCTCAAAACATTTGGCGGCATCGCTGTATTGTTTGTTGAAAAGCAAAACTTTGCCTTTCATAGCCATGGCAGCCCCCGAAGTAGCACGGCCTTTATTGGTATCATCCCATTTCAAAGGCAATGAAGTAATGGCAGCGTCCATGTCGGCAATGACGAATTCGCGTACTTTATCAGCAGATTCTCTTGGTTGATTCATATTGTTGAAGTTATCTGCCACAATGAATGATTCGTCATAGACCGGAACTCCTCCAAAAAAATCCATTAGAGTAAAGTAGAACAATCCGCGCATAAAGCGTGCTTCACCTTTGTATTGTGCTTTCAGTTCTTCACTCATTTCACAATTATCCACATTTTGGAGAACGATATTGGCACGTGCTATGCCCTCATACAGATATTTCCATTTGTTGGCTACCTTGCCTTCTTTCACATCATAGATTCCTCTTTGGAATACTTGGAATGAAGGTGGGTCGTATCCCATTGATATGCCTCCCATTCCGTCCATTGCGAACTGAAGTCCGAAGACATTGTCATATTGCATGGTGCTGTAGACAGCCATCATTGCCTGATCTGCGTGTGCTTGGGTTTTGAAGAAAGTACCGGAACTCATCTGGTCGGCCGGATACCTGTCCAAGTCATAACAACTGCTTAAAAAGATGAGTGCGGCAGTTGCAAGTGCTGAGAATAATTTATATTTTTTCATAAAGCTAATCTGTTTTAAAAAGTTACATTAAGACCAATGACGGCCTGTTTCATTGACGGATACTTCATGCCGTCTACCTCGGGGTCGAAGCCCTTATAGCTGGTGAAGGTGAAGAAGTTTTCCAAACTGCCGTATAAACGGACCCTTTCAATCTGGCATGCATTGGTCCATACCTTCGGAAGTGTGTAACCCAACTGGATATTACGTATTTTCAAGAAATTCTTGTTCTGTAGGTAGAAATCACTTTGCTGTTGGTTTAACTTCGAGCTGTTGTATTCCACTAGGCGAGGATAGCTGGCATCGGTTCTTCCTTCATACCAACGTCCGTCGGCAACTTCCTTATTAATCTGATAGCCTTTGCGTACAGTGGGGGTATTGTAAGCCAATTCCTGCCAGTAGACTTTTGCTCCGAGTGAGCCTTGCATCAATATAGACAAGTCAAATCCTTTCCATGCAGCATTCAGGTTCAGACCGAACAGATATTTGGGGTTAGGTCCGTCGCTTACAATTTCTTTATCATAGTTATTGATGATGCCATCGGGTATGCCGTCTGGACCGCTTACGTCTCTATACAGTAAATCGCCTTTCTGCGGAGTACCGAATGCTGCGAATGGATTTACTTGCTTTCCGGTGGCAGGGTCTATCGGTGCATTGTCAATCATTTGCTGAACAATTTTCATGTCTTCGTCTGTTTGAAGCAGGCGGTCTACACGCAATAAGTATTGCGAATTGATGGCATGACCTTCCCAAATCAGGTTGGCACCACTGATAGACTTACCGCCTTCACCTTTTCCCTTGAACTTGTTAACCTTATTGGTTACATAAGTAAAGTTGGCATTTACACCGTAAGTAAAGTCTTTTATTTGATCTTGCCATCCGGCGGTAAATTCAAAACCTTGATTGGTAACGGTTGCACTGTTCACCTTAGGAATAGATGCGATACCGTGTACGTCGGGTGCGGGAAGGTTAATCAAGATGCCGGTCGTACGTTTGTTAAAGTAATCGATAGTACCTGTCAAACGGTTGCCGAAGAAACCGAAATCGAGACCTATGTCAGCAACTTTTGTTGTTTCCCAAGTTAATTCCGGATTGGCGATAACAGCCTGTGCGAGACCGGTTGCTAAGGCATTGTTTAAAACATAATTTAGTATGTTCTTGGAAGAGGTATTGTCTTTATTAGAATAAAGTGACAAAGCATCATAGTTGCCTACAGAGTTGTTGCCCAATGCTCCGTAAGAAACACGGAATTTTAAGCTGCTTAAACCTTTGTTGACTAATCCTTCCATAAAAGACTCCTGGTCTATGCGCCAGGCGGCAGAACCTGAAGGGAAGTATCCCCAACGTTTGCCAGGTAGAAAGCGTGAAGAAGCATCGGCACGAAGGTTAAACTCAACCAAGTACTTGTCTGCCCAGTTAAGGTTGATACGTCCGAAATAAGAATGCATGGCCCATTCGGTCTTGCTGCCCGAAGCACTTGCTTCTCCGGTTGCCCCGTTGATAACATCCAGACCTAAATCAATCAGGTCATACTTGGTCGCACTGAAGCTTTTTGAACGATAAAGCTCCTGGCTTGCACCTGCCATGAAATTCAAGGCCAGTTTGTCATTAAAGAATTTATTATCATAGCGCAAAACTACATCATTAAAGTAACGTTCCACTTTGCCGTCGTAGTTCATGATATTGGTTTTCCCTTTGTTTGAATAAGTCACAGTCTCTGTCTGGAAGTTCCATTGGTCGAGAAATACCGGTTTGCGTTCGCGATTTTCATCCAATAACTCGTATGAATACGATGCAGTCACTGAAAGACCTTCCATCGGGGTCAATGTTCCGACAAACCGTGCACGGATGTTGTTTTTGCGGATATTTCCACTGATTCTCTTGGCGCGCGCAATAGGATTGTTCACAGCACATTGAGCATCATCTTCCGGATTATTCATTGCACCAAGGCGTCCGTCCGGGGCTTCGAACACCATACCCGGAGTGGTGGCAGATGCATAAGTAAAGATATCATCTACAACAGTACCCGAAGAAGTGTATTTACCGGCAGGTCCCATGTCGGAGACATATCCATTTAGCTGCATGCCCAATTTCAACCATGATTTTACATCAGCGTCTAGGTTTAAACGTCCACTATATTTGGTATATCCTGAATTGGGCATAACCCCCGGGCTGTCGCTGTATCCGAATGAGCTGTAAAAACGGATTTTCTCGCTACCGCCACTCATTGATACCACATGGTTTGTTGCTGTTGAGGGCTTGAATGTTTCTTCAATCCAGTTTGTATTCGGATACTTCAGAGGATTGCGTCCGGCATCGTTACGCCATGCATCGATACTTTCTTGGCTGAATACAGCGTGGTCTTCGCCCAAACCGCTGTTCTTATAGCCTTCATTGATTAACTCCATGTAGTCGGCATAGTTCGAAACCGGTTCTAGAGTCTGGCGAATAGAAGCAAATGATACATATCCATTATATTCCAACTTGATAGAGCCGGTCTTACCTTGTTTGGTTGTGATAAGGATTACACCGTTTGCAGCACGTGACCCATAGATAGAAGCTGATGCGGCATCTTTTAATACGGTCATAGTTTCGATATCTTGTGGGTTTACAGTATTGATACCGGCTTCTACGCCATCAATGATAATAAGGGGTGAAGAAGAGTTCAAGGTACCTTGGCCACGTACTTTGATATCAGCGTTGTCATTACCCGGCTGGTTGCTGCTGGAGCTTACAGTCACACCGGCTGCCATACCTGCCAAGGCTTGCGATACATTGGTAATAGGGCGGCTTTCGGCCATTTCACTGACATTGATAGTAGATACGGAACCTGTCAGATTGACTTTTTTTTGCGTACCATACCCCACTACAACCACTTCATCCAATGTCTGAGTATCCTCTTTCATCATGATTTTGAAGTTTCGTTGACTACCTACCGGGATTTGCTGTTCTACATATCCGATATAAGTAATGACTAGTGTGGATTTAGGAGAAACATTAAGTGTGAATTTACCGTCCATATCGGTAATCGTACCATTGGTTGTTCCTTTTTCTACCACACTGGCTCCGATAACCGGACCGATTTGGTCTTCTATAATACCGGTAACCGTAACTGTAGATTGTTGCGGAGAAGCGACAATCAAGTCAGACTTGGGCGATGAAGGCCCGATGTCAGTCGGGCTGGCTGAAGCCATACCCATAGATGCAAGAAACAGAGTTGTTCCGGTGAGCATCTTTCTCGACAGATGGAAGCGATTAGATTTCTTTTCCATAAGAGTTAATAATATTAGTTTAAGATTAACAGTCTGTTTTTAACGTGTAAAACAGACTATTGTGTTTATTTGTCGAGGGCAAAAGTAGGAGATATGCAAATGTAACGAGAGAGCAATTTGTGCGTTTTAAGTGCCCAAATTGTCTCTCATTATTGTCTTAACATTTGCAGAAAGGGGTTGTGGAAGGGGTGAGCAAGTGCCTAAATTGTCTTGGACTTTTCTGCTTGCTTCCTGTATTCGGTTGGTACAAGGTTAAATTGTGCCTTAAAGCAACGAGTAAAATAGCGGGGTGAACTGAAACCTAATTTATAGGTTATTTCGGCTATCTGCATTTCGGGGTTGTTGCGCAACCATGTGGCAGCACGTTTCATCTTGTAGTTTAATACAAAATCATTCGGTGTCATTCCGACGAGTGCTTTAAACTTGGCATAAAAAGAACTGCGGCTCAGGGCCAACTCCCGTGCCAATACATCAATATCGAATTCAGAATTATCCAAATTCTTCTCTATAATACCATTTACAGTATCTAAGAACTTCTGGTCGATGGGGTTCGTTGCAAGCAAATGGCTGTCACACTCTTCCTCTTTATGAAATTTCTTTTGCAACATGCGGCGGTTTCTTACCAGATTGTTGCAGCGTGCCAACAATACGCTTGCATTGAAAGGTTTGCCGATATAATCGTCTGCCCCCAGTTTTAGTCCGGTGATACTTTGTTCGGCAGAGCCCAAAGCTGTGAGCAGCACGACCGGTATATGGCAGATATTGAAATCATTTTTTATTCGGGTACACATTTCAGTACCACTCATTTCGGGCATCATAATGTCGCTGACAACTATATCCGGTGTTTCCTCACGCACTTTATCCAGTCCCTCTTGGCCGTTGGCAGCAAGTATCACCCGATAAGTTGGCTCAAACAAAGCTTTTAAAATCTGTAGCAGTTCCTCGTTATCCTCTACCAGTAAGACGCTGTGGCGGCATTGTTCCTCGTCCTGTTCTGTTTCCGAAACGTCGTTGTCCGGGGTGGCTTCTTTCATATCTTCGGGAATTTCCTGTAAAGGTTCATAAGAGTAAATCAGTCCGTTTTCGGCTAATGTTTCCACACATTCTTCATCTGTGAAATGTGCGCGTCCTTTCTGTAAGCGGACAATGAATATGGTGCCATATCCGGGAGTACTTTCTACTTTTACGATGCCATGATGCAGTTCGGTTACATTTTTCACCAAAGCCAGGCCGATACCGGTGCTTGGTGTCCGGGCTATGTCGGCTATACCGTTTCCGGCTTGGTAGAAACGGTCGAAAATCTGATTTATATCTTCTTTCTTGATGCCGATTCCATTATCTATCACTTTTATGAGTACGGCATCTTCTTCTTCTGAAACGTTCAATTCTATATTTCCTTGTGCTTTGGTATATTTAAAGGCATTCGAAAGCAGATTATATACCACTTTTTCCATTTGTTTGGGATCGAACCAGCAATGGATGGACGCTTGTTGTGGGTTGAAATGATAGTTGATGGGGCGTGTTGCGGCATAATCAGCAAAAGTAAGATATATCTCTTCCAAAAACGGGACAATGTCAAGTTCGGAGACTTTCAGTTTTACATGTCCCTGTTCTAATTTGCGGAAATCAAGCAATTCACTGATAAGATTACGCAAATGATAAGTATTGCGATATACTTTTTTTAACTTATTATAAATGGGCGGAGTCAGGGAACTTCCTTGCATCACCAGTTCCAGTTGTGAGATAATCAATGTGAGCGGAGTACGGAACTCATGCGAAATATTAGCAAAGAACTGTAACTTAGCCTGATTCAACTCTTCTATACGTTCCTTTTCTTTCTTCTTTATTTCCAGCGAGGTTTTCAACCGGAATATACTATATATAATGCTAAAAGCCGTTATGATATAAAGCAAATAGAAGAGGGGAGTCGCATAGAAAGGCGGATGAATAACGAATGCCATTTCGATACTTCTCAGTTGATGGGTGATATTTTGTTTCTTTTCGCGAACAATCAATGTGTATTTGCCCGGACTCAGATTGGTATAGTGGATTTTTCCATAGGGTGACTGAATCCATTGTTCATCAAATCCCTTTAATTGATATTCATACACCGGACGTTGCAGGGGAGTGATATAATTATTGGTTGCAAACCGAACGGCTATATCATTTTGATTGTGACGGAGTTCCAAATGTTGTGTATAAGGCAAGGCACGTTGCAGCACTTGGGTTTTATCGTTAGGACGCACTATTTCATTATTAATATAAAGTTCAGAGAAATAAAGTTGATATTCTTTTCCCTGATTCATTAATTGTTGCTCGAAGAAAGTGGTTACCCCATTGGTTCCTCCCACAAATATTTCTCCATTGCAGCATACTAGTACTCCACAGCCCGCATTGATACCGTTTAGCGGAAGTGCTTGCCCCAGTTCCACGACCTTAAATTCTTGTTTGTCGGGGTCAAAGAAAGTCAGTCCTTTATCACTGCTGATAAGAAGTTGACCTTGCGTGAACTGGACTATGTCATAACAATAATCTCCTGCTATATCACTGTTCTGTGTATTATAGCCGATAAAGCAGTCATTTTCTTCATCGAAATAATAGAGACCTGAACCGTTAGTTCCTAGAAAGATACGCCCTTTCCTGTCTTCCAGCAACCGGATGACAGGGAAGTGTCCTAATCCTTTTTCGTCATATTTATAGTAACAATGTTCTTTATCATCTTTGGAGTTCAGGCGATAAATCCCCCTGCCTGCCGCTACCCATATATATCCTTTGCTGTCGGTGAGAAAACACGTCGTGCCATATTGTTTTTTTGAGGAGAAATAAGCAGTGGCTTCGTAAGTTTTCACATTCATTTTCCATAAGCCTCGTTGGGTAGTAAACACCAAGGTATCGCCCCACAATTCCATACCGGCTATGCGGTCTCCTATTTCTTCGGCATATCGGTCGTTTTGCAGAAACGGATTATGGAATTTTTTTGTCCGCATGTCATAAATGCTCAGTCCGCCGGTATGTGTACCTATATATAATTTATCGTGTTCGGCATCATACAAGAGATTTTTTACATTGTTATGAGCTACTGAGTTACCGTTTTCATTCATCAGGTAATGAGTGAACTTTTTGGTTTGGCGGTCGAAAAAGTTCAGACCTCCTCCTTCGGTGGCTATCCACACGTTTCCTTCTTTATCTTCCACCATGTGTCCCACAAACGGATAGCTGAGGCAGTCGTCGCGGGTGATATCGGCAGAATAAAAGGTAAACAGGTCAGCTTCCGGGTTGAAATAGTTTACGCCTCCATAATAGGTTCCCAGCCATATACTTCCTTGGCGGTCTTTATAAACGGGGAATACGGAAGAATGGCTGATACTTCCCGGCCTGTTATTGTGAGTATATACAGTGAATTCTTCGTTATGTGGATTATATTTGTTCAATCCTTGAAAGGTGCCTATCCATATATTGCCATAATTATCTTCTGCAAAGTTACGCACTTGGTTGCTTGCCAACTGATTGGTGCTCTTGGAAATGTAGCCGATTGGATTATATACGGAGCGATAGCTGACCGACGAGTGGAGGAAGTGTTTCATATTGCCGTCGGGAGTACGCATGAACATACCATTCATACGAGTGGAAATCCATATATTCCCTTTTGAGTCTTCAAAGATGTTGGGAATTTCATAGTGTGGAATAATACATTTCAGCGGTTTATTTTTCTCTTTTAGATATAATCCGGTATTGGTACCAATCCAGCATCGCTGTGAAGAGTCGATGCATATAGCAGAAGCAAATTGTTTGGGGGTGGATAATTTACAAAAGAATTCCATTTCTCCTGTTTGGGTATCCATTATATTAACCGAGTCGCCTACGCCTATCCACAAGTTACCTTTGTAAGAATAGAGAGCATGAATTCCACTTTGTCTCAAACAGGAAAATTGTTGGCTGAATATATCGTAACGAATCAATGTATTATCTGCATTGAAATAGACATTTCCTTCTCTGTCATCAGTAATATAATGTATTTTATTCCCGATGATAAAGTTACCGGAAGTTTTGTAGTCTGCAGGTTTGTATGCAATTGTATTCACTCCGTCATAAATGCTTAGTCCCTCTTCAGTGCCAAACCACATTCTTCCCAGTTTATCCTGATAAATGGCCATAACAGACAGTTGTGACAAACCTTCCTTCATTCCTATATGTCTGAAGTGGATTGCTTGAATTTGGATAAATGCCCATAAAAAGAGAAGTAATAGACCCGTTTTTTTCATAGCTTTTAGTTGTGTATTCACTGCGAAGATAATTTTTTTTAAGGAGAATCTTTAATCCTTTCTAAAAAAAGTGATAACAGTCTTGGCGTTTCCGTATTCTTTAATACATAAATCCGGCGTCTACGGTTATTTTCGCATTTCTATTCTCTTTTTCATAAATCTTGCATATCCTTCTTTTTTCTGTCTTTTGATTTATTGAAACAAATTTAGAGTCGTAGGAAATGTGAATAAACTTTAACGATAGTCTCTCTTAATAGAAAAACGAAAAGGTAAATGGTTGGGAATGAGTGGATTTGTAGTGGTTGGAAACTTTAACTAAATGTGTATCTCTTAGTAAGAGATCTACCATTTCGCTGCAAAAATAAGCAAAGTTTTGAGAATTAGTGCACTTTTACGTGAAAAAAATGGGTATGAGCCCGAAAAAAGATTTTATTTTTTCATTCTTTAGCATTCTAAAAGTTAAAAATCAGCTGTTAATGTGTTGATAATCTGATACTTTACCTTGCTCGGTGTATCTCTTACTAAGAGATACACCGATTTTCGTTTCGCGAATCTATATAAAAATGCCTGTAAATCTGCGTTTTGAAGGTCCGCAAACTAAGACAAAATAAAGGATAAGATATGGAATACCTGTTTCTAAAACGTAAAAAGAGCACCGCAAGTTCTGAAAGGCAGAAAGACCTGCTTTTCAAGGCTGCTGAACGTCATTGGGACGAACAGTTTGCCGAACAAGGAATGGTGGGTAGGAAAGTGGATTGCTATATATATAAATGTATCCTTTATCAATTGGAAATTCGTCAAGTGTTTCTGGATACTACTCTTTCTTTGAAGAAGTTGAGTGAACTGGTCGATACGAATCAGACTTATCTCTCCAATGTAGTGAACAGGTATTTTGGGTGTAATCTGAAAGAACTTCTGAATACTTACCGTGTAGAGTATGCCAAAGAATTGCTTCGCAGTAATAAATGCTCGTTGGATAAAGTCCCGGAAAAGAGTGGATTTACTTCCCGAAGTGCTTTTTATTCAGCTTTTAGTAAGATAGTAGGCGAATCTCCCAAACGTTATTTTTTGCATGAACAGAGGGCTTTATGCTCTCAATCAATAACTAATATGTATAACCAATTTTAGTTTTTTAAATTTATAAATTTAAAGTTTTTCTATTATGAACAAAAAGTTTTTAAGTGCAATCCTGTTCGGAGCCTTAATGGTTTCGTCAACAGGAACATTTGTGTCTTGTAAGGATTACGACGATGACATCGAGAACTTGCAGGGACAAATCACTGCAAATGCTGATGCAATCAAAGCTTTGCAGGATCTCGTTGGTAGCGGTAAGTATGTGACTTCAGTCGCAAAAACAGCTGACGGACACGGTATTACCTTTACATTCAATCAGGGTGATCCTGTAACTATCACTTTGGATGACGAAAAAGGTGGTGATGTTGTGAAAGTAGTGGATGGCATTCTGTACATCAACGATGAGCCTCAAGAGCTGAAGGTTGCTACAAGCGAAACAAAACCATCTATCATTATGCAGGATGGTGTATGGGCTGTATTGCAGGAAGACGGAACTTACAAATCTACAGGTGTTCCCGTATCAGGCGTTAGTGTAGCAGGTAGCGAAGCTGATGGATTTACATTGACTATCTTTGATAAAGACGGCAAATCACAGGAAGTGAAAGTTCCTTCTGCTTCTTCATTAGTTACTTCTATTGCTATTGCTGTGCCTAATTTGAATGCAGGTACAACATTGCTTCACTGGGGAAATGTAGTTTTCTCTAAAGGAAAAGAGTTGATTAACACATCTGAAACCAAGTATGCAAAAGATGCTATCCTCTCAGCCTTAAATATAGATGGAACAAGAGGTGCTGAAATCAATGTTGTGGTTACTCCTTCTAACATTGACCCGGCTGATTTGAAGTTCAATTTGGTAAATTCTGAAGGTGCTACCATCTTTGAAGAGGCTGTAGTTTCTACTCCTAAGGGTGCTTTGCAGAGAGCAGCCATGGACGGTGTTTATACTTTGCACTTCGCTCTTAAAGAAGGTGTGACTGTAGCTGATATCAACGATAATAAGATTATCGGTCAAAACGATGCTCTTGCTGTAGTTTGTGGTAAAGCTACTACTGCTTTTGAATATAAATCAGGTTTAGCTGCCGGTTTGACTGTTGGGGAAACAAATTCTGCCAACTGCTATGCTGCTTCAACTAATACTTTTGTGAAATTAGGTGAAACTTACAGTTTGTTTGGTAAAGGTTATGCTGCAGATCCTTCTGCAAATCCTAATGCCGCTGCTCAAGCATTCTTAACTAAGTTGGTTGGTGTTTCAGATATTGCTTTGTCATTGGATGAAAACTTGAAATCTTTGTATGGCATTACTATCGATGGTACTAATTTCACTATCTCTAATGAAGCTGCTTATGGTAAAGTAATTAACTTTACTGTGAAATATACTAATAGTGCTTCTACTAAGAAATCTGAAATTCATAGTACAACTTTGAAAGTAACAGTTCAGAATGCTGCTGTTACAGCAGGTGTTACTCTGAAGGCATCTCATGTATTGTCAACTGATGCAACTAAGAAGACTGTTTACTTGCCATTGGCTGACTTGGCTGCTTCTGTAACTGCTGCCGGTGATAAGATTGTATGGAATAATGCTACTACATTCACTTATAAGACTGTTGCTAACAATACTCCTGCTACCGGATTTGCGTTGACTTCTAGCAAGAAGTATGGTGCTGCTCCGGCTAATTTGAAAATTGCTAAGGATACTGAATTGAACAGCTTTACTTTAGTTAAATCAGATAAGAAAACTGCTGCAGCTAAGTTAAGTGAGGCTGCTTATTTGGCTATTACTGTTGACCCTGAACAGGCAAATGTAACTGCTGATGTTTATAGTGCTTTGATTCAGTTCGTTGTTACTGCTAATGATGTAGACAATCAGTCTAAGACATTGACTTTACCTGCAACTGTAGAGTTGACATTGACTAACCCGGCATCTGCTGTAAGTAGAATTCCGATGTACTTTGACGGTGATAAGCTGGCTGCTTATGGTGCTGTTCCGACTACTACTGATTTGGAATATGATGTAAAAACAGCTTATAACAATGCTGATAAAGCAGTAGACTTTACTGTAACAGCAAAAGCAGACAAAGATAAATGGACAGTTAATGGTAGCACAGTTAAGATTCCTCTGAATAAGTTGTATACTGAAACTCAGAAGTTTGAAGTTTCTTACAAGCACTTTGAAAATGCAATTTACAATGCTGCTACTGAAACTATCTATATCACAGGTCAAAGCCCGATTAAAGATGGTACAATCACTGTTAGCAAGACTACTCTTGACCTTGCAACCGGTTCTGACTCATTCTTGAGCGCAGACGTTGCCGGTAAGGATGCATTCAACAAGGCATACAAGTTATTGAACTCATTTACTGCTGAAGTGCTGGATGCTAATGGAAGTGTTAAAACAGCTGCAGCCGCTAAGGACGTACAAGATGAAAGAATTGCTGATATCGAATTGGTTGCTACAGGTGAAAATGCCGGTGCATTTGTTATAACTCCGGTACTTCAAAAAGTTGGTGATGACCAGAAACTTTCAACTTGGACAAGTGGAGATGAAACAGGATATGTATTAACCGGTTGGACAATCGCTCTTAAACCGAACACTGCTATCCAAAGCGGAGCTACTATCACATTCGACTTGAACATTACTGATAAGTGGGGTGTTGAACTTCCTGCTCAGAAAGTTACTTTGACTGTGAAAAAATAATCATTCGTTTTAATGATTAGCTAATATAAAGAGCATCCTTCGGGGTGCTCTTTTTTTGTTTAAGTTGTATTTGATAGTATGGCGCAAATATATTTGTAAAAATAGAGAGTCGCTTTCTTGTCCTGTCTAAATAGACAAAAATGTTTTCCACAAAAAAGTTGATAACAAGTTGCTTTCACACGTTTCACCCACTGAAACCCTTTATTCATCGGCTTTTTGGGTGAAAGGAGCTTTTAAGAGGTGAATTTGTTGCTTTCACACGGAAACCCCTATGAACAGGCGGTTTCCGATACTTGTGAAACGTGAAAGGAAGTTTTATCAACTTTCTTTCGGGATTCGGTTCATTCATTCAATCAGTAGGAAAATTCGGAAGAAAGTGTTTTCAAAAAAGAATAAGTTTTTTTTTAAAAGGCGTTTTGCTCGTGTCAAAACACCTTAGTCTTTTAAAAAAAGATGGTGGAGTTTCTGAAAAAGTTGGTGGAGTTTTCCGAAAAGCTGGTGGAGTTTTTTAAACCTCTTGAGGTTTTTCATAAACAATGGAGAGAGTTTTAGCAAACAATGGTAACAATCTTTGCAAACAATGCCCATTGTTTGGGGTATAAGAACTGTCACATCACCGGTTATAACCGCGATGTGACAGTTTTTCTTTTTTTCTCTTAATAAAGCGCAGCTGTATCGCTCAGCAGTTGGTAAATGCTGCTGGCAATGCCCAATATGAAGATGCCTGCCACACAAATCAACAGACAGGCACGCATGGAAACGCCGGTCTTGAAGGTGGCGATTGGTTCATCGTTGGGAGTAATGAACATAGCTTTCACTATCAGCAGATAGTAATAGAGTGAAATGATGGTGTTTACCAATGCAATAAACACTATCAGATAATATCCGCTTTGGAAAGCTGCCGCAAATACAAAGAATTTACTGAAGAATCCGGCAAATGGGGGAATACCTGCCAAAGAGAAAAGGGCAAGCGTCATCACCATCGTCAGGCGGGGGTTCGTTTTGTAGAGCCCGTTATAATCTTCGCGCTCAACCATTCCGTGGGTGTGCTGCTCAATGGTGTTGATTACACCGAAGACAGCAAGATTGGCTGCAATGTATACAATGATATAATAAACCAATGATGCCATTCCCTGTGGAGTGCCTGCCAGGACTGCCAGCATGATATATCCTGCCTGTGAGATACTGCTGAATGCCATAAAGCGTTTCAGATTGCTTTGGCGGATGGCAAACAGGTTGGCAATGGTGATGGTGGCGACAATGACCACGCACAGCATCTCACTCCATTGGGCGGTCATAGAACCGAATACTTTGACCAGAATGGTCATCAGTGCAAAAGCGGCTGCACCTTTCGAGATGACCGACAGGTAAGCGGCAACAGTGGTGGGGGCTCCCTGATAGGTGTCGGCAGTCCATAAATGGAAAGGTACGAGGCTCAGCTTAAAGGCCAGTCCGGAGAAGAAGAATACCAATGCCAATATTTGAAGCGGACTTCCGGTGATGCCGGCCGGGATGTCATCGAAATAGAGCGTGCCTACGGTTCCGTAAATCATTGAGATGCCATAGAGGAATATACCGCTGGAGAAGAGGGCGGATAAGATGAATTTTGCTCCGGCTTCTGCGCTGTGTCCTTTGTATTTGTCAAAGGCAACAAGGCATGCCATAGGAACGGTAGCCAGTTCCAGCCCCAGAAAGAACAGGAGGAAATGACCTGCGCTCACCATGAAGTACATTCCCAGCAACGTGCTCAGTGTGAGTGTATAGAATTCTCCCATTTTGTGACGGGTGTCTGAACGGCGCAGCCAATGAGTGGATTGCAGGAATATAAGGATGGTGCCCAAAGTGAGAACGCTTTTCATGATGGAGGCCATCGGAGTGGAATGATACATTCCTCCGAAAAGGATGACTTCATCGGGCCATATATTGGCGAACAACTCAATTCCCAACAGAATGCAGGCCAATGGGCGCAACCAGTGGCGAAGGCGCACAGGCAGGAAGAGGTCGAGTACAAACATCAACAGAAATACTGCGGTGAGGCTCAGCTCCTGATGCATTTGTAAAATAGATGTAATGTCCATAATCGTATGTTATTGTATTAATTGAGTGATAATCGGTTCTACACTGTTACTAATCAGGTTGCTTATCCAGAATGGGGCAAGACCCAGTCCGGCTACGCAGGCTATCAGGAATATGACTGCCACTCTTTCATCCCAAGTTGCATCGGTGAGTTTCAGATGATTAGGGTTCAACACCTTGCCATACAGAATCTTACCTACCACACGCAGAATATAAACCGCAGTAATCACGATACTTGTAGTGGCTATCAGCGTACATATACGGTGGAAGGTGTCGTTGTTTTGAAATGAGCCGACAAAGACGGTCATTTCTGCTACAAATCCACTCAGTCCCGGTAGTCCCAGATTGGCAAGACCGGCAATGACATAGCCTACAGCCAGAAAAGGCATGATTTTCATCAGTCCTCCCATCAGGCGTACATCGCGTGTATGGGTGCGGCCGTAAATCATACCGATTAGGGCAAAGAACAAAGCAGTCATCAGGCCGTGGCTCAGCATTTGGAGGATGGCTCCCGTACAACTGGTGCGTGTCATCATCAGAAGAGCGAAAAGCACCAAGCCGCAATGCGATACGGATGAATAGGCATTGATGTATTTCAAGTCGGTCTGTACCACAGCACTGAATGCACCGTAAACTACAGAAATAGTGGTCAGCACGAGGAATACATCACCCCACATGGCTGCTCCTTCGGGCATCAGATACATGGCCACACGAAAACAGCCGTAACCTCCCAACTTCATCAGTACGCCGGCATGAAGCATACTGACGGCGGTGGGGGCGGAAGCGTGACCGTCGGGGCTCCATGTATGGAATGGGAATAGTGCGCCCAGCACACCGAATCCCAGAAAAATAAGCGGGAAGAATATGTGCTGCATTGTATCGGGAATATGCAGTTTGGCTATTTCGAGCAGGTTCATTGTCTCGCCTCCTGCTCCGTAGAAGATACCCAGAATACCTATCAGCAGAAAGGCGGAGCCGCCCATCAGCATCAGGGTGAGTTTCATGGCGGCATATTCCTTACGGCCGCTTCCCCATACGCCAATCAGCAGGTACATCGGGATAAGCGCTACCTCATAGAACATAAACATGGTGAATAGGTCTGTCGAGATAAAGAAGCCGAACACTCCCAAACTAAGCAGTGTGAACCACATGAAATACTCTTTGGTGAGAGGCTGAAGCTTCCACGATGCAAATGTTCCGGTGAAGACAATGATGGCGCTCAGCAGTAACATGGCTACGGAGATGCCATCCACTCCGATGGAGTAACATATATGTAAGGGGGCATACCAGGACATGCTGTCGGTAAACAGCATTTCTTCCATGGCACCGGCTTGGCGGAGCCCGATATAATCGACGGTGAGGTAGACAGACAGTGCCAGCAGTAGGGAAGCACCGGTTACCATCACTCCGCGTACTTGATTGACGCTGCGCGAAGCCCAAAGCCCCGCGAGCATCAATAAAGGAACTATGATGAAAAAACTTAGTATGTTCATTTGTATACTTAATTATTCGTTTGGCTGGTTAAACTAATAGTATCAGCGTCAGTATCAGGGCTCCTGCCAGAAACCAAATACTGTATTGCTGCACATTTCCGCTTTGCATATCGCGTATTTCGTCGGCTGTGGCATGAGTGCTCCAGGCGGTGAAGTTGAAGAACTGGTCGATGACGTGACGGTCCCACCAGGCTATCGGAGTGCTGATGCACCGGAATACAATCTTCTTGGTGAAGAACATCCAGACTTCGTCCATGTAGAAGCGGTGATAGGCAGCTGTGTGTAAACGACTGAAAGTGCGTGCCAGCTTGTCGGCAACAGGCTGTTTGGAACCTGCATACATCCATGTGGCAAGGCCGATGGACAGCAGTGCAATAATGATGCTCGTTGTGGCCACCTGCATATCCAGATGGATGGTGTAGGCTTCTCCATTGCTGCTGATTAAATCACCGAAGGGGATGAATCCGGCCACACAGGTTACGGCAGCCAGGAACATCAAGGGGAAGGTCATAGTTAATGGAGCTTCATGCGGGGTATGCGTTTCCGGGCGGACACATGGGTCCGCCCCTACGGTGGGTGTTTGTCCTTTCCATTCTCCATTCCAGAAAATACAATAATAAAGGCGGAACATATAGAATGCGGTCATGGCGGCAATACCCGTCATAATCCATCCCATCGCCGGGCTGAACTGGAAGCAGGCGGTCAGAATTTCGTCTTTGGAGAAAAAGCCCGAGAAAGGCCAAATGCCCGAAATGGCAAGACAGGCTATCAGGAAAGTGATGTGGGTGACGGGCATGTATTTGCGCAACCCGCCCATCGCGCTCATTTCATTGCTGTGTACGGCATGAATGATGCATCCTGCTCCCAAGAAGAGTAATGCCTTGAACATGGCGTGGGTGAACAGATGGAACATGGAAGCCATGTAGCCCAATCCTCCTTCGTGGGGATTCATCGAGGTGCAAACGCCCAAGGCTACAATCATAAAACCTATCTGCGAGATGGTGGAGAAAGCCAGTACGCGTTTGATATCGCTTTGCACACAAGCTACACTGGCAGCGTAGAATGCCGTGAAAGCACCGATGTAGGCTGTCCAATGGAGCACTTCGGGAGCATAACCGATGAACAATGGGAACATGCGGGCTATCAGATATACACCGGCTACTACCATGGTAGCGGCATGAATCAGGGCGCTGACCGGAGTAGGGCCTTCCATGGCATCGGGCAGCCAGATGTGTAATGGAAACATGGCACTCTTTCCGGCTCCGCCGACAAACATCAGTCCCAGTGCCAATGGAATCATTGTTCCTGCCGCAACCAAGGTGCTTGCTGCCGGTGTGAAAGAGAATGTTTCTGCATAGTAGCCGTAGATAAGGATACCGATAAGAAATCCGAGGTCGGCAAAACGGGTGACGATAAATGCTTTCTTACTGGCTGCAATGGCTTCTTTCTTGGTATAATAGAAACCAATGAGCAGATAAGAACTGACACCTACCAATTCCCAAAAGATGTACATTTGGAAAATATTGGTTGCTACTACCAGCCCCAGCATTGACATGGTGAACAGACTCAGAAAAGCATAATAGCGTTGAAAGCCTTTTTCACCTTTCATATAGCCGAAGGAGTAGATGTGTACCATCAGTGATACGGTAGAAATCACAACCAACATCATGATGGAAATAGGGTCGAGCAAGATGCCCATGTTGATATGAAGGTCGGTTGTGAACGGTAACCATTCAATGTTATAGGGCATGAGGGTGGGGAAGGTGCCTGCTGCCGTACGGCCGCCTGTGAAATAGTGGAAGGCGGTGAGGTAGGAAAGCAATGCCACCCCTGCCAGTGAAGCTGTGCCGATGGCACCTGTCACGCTGTTCTTCATGCGCATACCTGCCAGTCCCAGTATTAGAAAACTGAGAAAAGGAAGGATGAGGATTAGAATTGTATATTCCATAATTAATTTTTCATTTCGTTTAAGTTCTTCACTTGTATGTTTCGGATGTTACGATAGATATTGATGATGATGGCAATAGCTACCGCTGTTTCCGCAGCACTCACTCCGATGGCGAACAGGGCGAAGAACACTCCTTCCAGTTCGTCGGGGAAGAGGTAGCGGTTGAACACGGCGAAGTTGATATCGACGGAGTTCAAAATCAGTTCCACACTAATCAGCATGGCAAGCAGGTTGCGGCGGGTAAAGAAACCATAGATGCCTGCAAACATCATAAAGGTGGAAACCACCAGGTAATATTCCATGTGTACCATAGTCAAACTTATCTTTTACGTGCAATCATTATACCTCCCACAATGCAAGCCAGCAGCAATATGCTGATTACTTCGAAAGGCAGTACATATTGATATTTCCCCATTCCCATCAATGTGTGGCCGATGGTCTGCACATGCAGTTCGCCGGGAGTGAAGTGGGAGGGGAGAAACTCGTTTTTCAACATAACAAACAGGCAGATGCCCAGCCCGGCAAGGGTGGAAACAGCTCCTGCCACCATCTTTCCGTTTTTCAGCCGTTCGGACTTGTCTCCTTGTGAGGAGGTAAGCAGAATACTGAAAACATACAGTACCGTGATGCCGCCGGCATAAATCAGTAATTGGACGGCTCCTAAAAACGAATAATTGAGCTGGAAGTAAATGCCTGCCGTTCCGAATAGCACAAACAGCAGATAGGTCGCCGCACGCAGGATGCGTGATGTGGTGACTGCCAATACTGAACAGACAGCGATAAACAATGCCAGCACAATGAATACAATTAGTTGTAGTGTCATAATATCGTTTGTTTTTTATTTCTTATTCAAGGTGAGAACCAATTTACTGCGGTCAAACACGGCATTTTCAAACTCCGTATCGAAGCGGATGGCATCGTGCGGACACGCATTGACGCAGAGTTGACAGAACATACAGGCGCCCAAGTCATATTCATATCTCACCAATATTTTTTTCTTCTTGCCTGTTTCTTCATCAGTCTGTGTCTCGCTGGTGATATGAATGGTGTCGTTGGGACAGGCCATCTGGCACAGTCCGCAGGCAATACATTTATTGTTTCCGTCTTCATCGACCGGCATGATGAGGCGACCACGGAAGCGGGGAGAGATTTCCAGTGTAGCACGGTTCTCGGGATACTGCTCGGTCACTTTCGGTGTGAAAAATTCTCGTCCGGTGATTTTCATTCCGGTGAGTAGTGTACCGATACCGTGTAACAGTCCTCCTATATATGAACGTTTTTCTTCTTTCATTAGAAATGCAATTTAAATACAACAATAATAACCATCAGCAACAAATTGCAAAGACCTATCGGTACCAGATATTTCCATTCCAGTGTAAGAATCTGGTCGATACGCAGACGCGGGAAAGTCCACTTTATCCACATTAGCAGCCAGACAATAAAGAATGACTTTGCAAAGAACCATACAAATCCGGGAATATAGTCCATTATAGCATTGAAGCTGTCCAAACCGGGAATATGCAACGGCATCCAGCCGCCCAGAAAAATGGTGGTGGCTACCCCGGCAATAATGAACAGATTGACGAACTCTGCCACATAGAATAACCCGAAGTGCATTCCCGAATATTCGGTGTGATATCCGGCCGTCAACTCACTTTCGGCTTCGGGTAAGTCGAACGGACCACGGTTTACTTCTGCATTACCGGCTATCAGATAGATGATGAAGGCAATCATTGCCGGGATATGTCCTTTGAAAAGGAACCAGCCGTCGGCCTGACGTTCTACTATTTCTGAAAGTTGCATGGTATCGGTCAATACGACAATAGTGAGGATACTCAGTCCGACAGACAGTTCATAACTAATCATCTGTGCACCGCTTCGCATGGCACCGATTAGTGAGTATTTGTTGTTGGAACTCCATCCGGCAAGCAGGATACCTACCACACCGATACTGGAGGCTGCCATCAGGAAAAAGATACCGACATTGAAGTCGAGTACTTCCATTCCTTTGCTGAAGGGCAGGCAACTGAATGACAGGATAGATGCCAGTATCACAATATAGGGAGCGAGGTTATAAAGGAAATTGTCGGCGTGACGGATGGTGATGATTTCTTTTATCAACATTTTGAATACATCGGCAAAGACCTGTATTGTGCCCCAAGGTCCTACACGCATCGGCCCTAGGCGACACTGGAATGCTGCACAGACCTTGCGTTCCATGAATATCATAATGATAGCAATCACTGCGTAGGCAAGCATGATGCATACACCGATAGCTACACACTCTATAAATACGGCCAACCCTTCGGGCATGAAGGAAGTAAGCATCGAGTGTATCCATTGGGTTACTATACTAAAATCAAACATATATTATTTTGTTTCGTTTATTATTAATCTTATCTGTCTATGTCCGGTACCACGTAGTCCACCGTTCCGCCGATGGCAATCAGGTCGGCTATCTTGGCACCGCGGCACATGGTTTCCATTGCCGAAACCAATGGCAGTCCGGTAGCACGGAACTTCAAGCGGTAAGGATATTTGTCTCCACGACTTTCCAAAAAGACGCCGAACTCTCCACGGCTGCCTTCCACTGCAGCATAATAAGAACCTTCGGGCACACGGATAATCGGTTTCATCTTTTGTTGGAATGTTCCTTCAGGAATATTGTCTATCAATTGTTCGATGATGTTCATACTTTCCATAATTTCTTCCATGCGCACCATATAGCGTGCAAATGAATCGCCTTCGGTATGGATAATTTCCTTGAAGTCTACTTTGTCATACATGGAGTAGGGGTGGCGTTTGCGGGTGTCGCAAGCCCAACCGCTGGCGCGTCCTGTTCCTCCGGTTGCACCAAAAGAGATGGCGTCTTCGCGGGTGAGCACTCCTACGCCTTTCATGCGCTCCTGTGCGATGACATTGCCGGTGAAGACTTCGTGATACTCCTTTAGCGTGGGGCGGAGGTAAGCGATAAAGTCTTTTACCTTTTGTACAAAGTCCGGTGCGATATCGGCCTGCACACCACCGATGGTATTATAATTTTGGATTAAGCGGCCTCCGGTAGTTGCTTCGAAGATGTCCAAAATCTTTTCGCGGTCACGGAATCCATAAAAGAAGGCCGTCAGCGCTCCCAAGTCCATGCACAGGCAGGAAAAAAACAATAAATGTGAATCAATGCGTTGTAGCTCGTCCATGATGGTACGGATATACTGTACCCGTTCACTCACTTCCACGCCCATTGCCTTTTCGATACACATACAGAGTGCATGGCGGTTTTGATGTGCGCCCAGATAGTCCAGACGGTCGGTCAAGGCGAGTGTTTGGGGGTAGGTCAGGCTTTCGCACATCTTTTCGATACCACGGTGGATATATCCACAGTGTACATCCAGTTTCTTTATAATCTCACCTTCCAGTGATACGCGGAAGCGGAGCACTCCGTGAGTTGCCGGGTGTTGCGGGCCTATATTAATAATGTATTCATCTTCGTCGAAGATGGTTTCTCGTTTTTCAATTACGCTGCCGTCATGCTGCACTTCCATATATTGGGTAGTGTCGACCGGCTCTTCGTTGGTCATTCGCAGCGGGTTGAGGCTTTCGTCATAATCTTTGCGGAGCGGATAGCCCACCCAGTCCTCGCGCAGGAACAAGCGGCGCATATCGGGATGTCCCACAAAACGGATGCCGAAGTAATCATATACCTCACGTTCGTTGAATTCTGCGCCTTTCCAAATATCGCAGACAGTGGGCAATTCAGCTTTCTCACGGTTAGTAGTAGCGGTTTTGATTACTTTATTCTCTCCGGTAGTTGTCTTTTCCAGATGGTAGACTACTCCCAGTCCATCTTCTCCCCAGTCCATGCCGGTGAGCGAACGCATAAAGTCATAGCCTTCCGCGCGTAGCTTTTGCATCTCGGTGCGGAGTTCGTTGGGCTCTATTTTGATAATATCATCCATAAGTTATTCCTTTCGTGGTTCTTCTTCCTTGCGGTTCACTCCGCCAAAGAATTTTTCCAGTTTTACTTTACGTTGCAGTTGTATCATGCCGTATAATAAGGCTTCGGGCCGTGGAGGGCATCCGGGGATATATACGTCCACCGGTAATATCTTGTCAACTCCGTTCAGCACATGGTATGACTTCTTGAACGGACCTCCACTGATGGCGCATCCGCCCACTGCAATCACATATTTAGGGTCTGCCATTTGGTCATAAAGTCGTTTTAATACCGGTGCCATTTTGTGTGTGATGGTTCCGGCTACCATAATCATATCTGCTTGTCGCGGACTGGCACGGGCTACTTCAAACCCAAAACGGGCAAAGTCATACCGGGCAGCACCGACTGCCATAAACTCGATTCCACAGCAACTGGTTGCAAAGGTAAGCGGCCACAGCGAGTTGCTGCGTCCCCAGTTGATGAGGTCGTCCAAACAACCGACAAGTACTTTGGTACCTCCTTCATTAAGTTGCTTGACCATGTTCTCCAGATACTCATTATCTTTGAAATCTTCATAAGGGATAGATTTTATGACCGGTTTCTTTATTTCCATTCCAATGCTCCTTTCTTCCAGGCGTATGCCAGACCTAATACGAGTACTACAATAAAGAAGAGGATACTGACTAAACCGTATACTCCTAAGTCCTGAACGACTGCCGCCCACGGAAAAAGAAATACCGTTTCAACATCAAACATAAGAAATAGGATAGCAAACAGATAGTAACCTACCTTGAACTGCATCCATGACTGTCCGCGCGTGGGGATACCACATTCATAAGCCTCCCCTTTTTGCGGGTTGTACGAACGGGGGGATATGGCACGGGCAATGCCCAAAGCCACGGCAACTAGTGCGATTGCCGTCAGGATAACGACAACTAATAATGTAAAATACATATCTAAACTTTTTTGTGATTAGACAAAATGTGATTGAATGCAAAGCCTGCTTACATAACGCTTAATGTAAGATACTTTGTTTGGGCCTTTGACCTGAATGTATAAAATTAAATAATGATTCGCCGTAGTGCATAGATATAGTAATCCACGGCATGCGAGTAATGGGAAATGAATGAATGAAAATGTATGTTGTTTGTTTGTAGCTCCTGTTTCCAGAAATCATTCAGTGTCGCAAGCAGACGGAGAGCACATTTGGATTTTGAAGTCAAATCCGGATTGTCAAGAGCTATTGCTACTTGTGGCATATCAGCAAAACGGTTGATAAACAGGAAATCCATGGTCTTTTTACACGGACTTTGTGTTTGCTGATAAGAAGAGGTTATACTTGATTTCTGGGGAGATGAACTCGTCACTGAAGTACACTCTTCTTGTCCCACTATTGTCATCAAGAGCAGGGAAAACAAAAGAGAAATAAATATCTTCAGTATATTGTTCATAATGATGATTTTATTTAGAGGTCACAAAGTTAGCCATAAATTTGGAATTTTATCATTATAAATTGTTTTTTTTCTCTTTCCATAGGTGAAGCGACTTCCGTACTTCTTAGTGTTTCTTCCAAAATCCGGGAGTAAACAACAATAGGACGGTAAATAATTCCAAACGGCCGATGAGCATGAGTAATGCACTAATCCATTTGGCTATATCGGGCAATCCGCTCCACGAATAAGAAGGTCCGCACTTGCCTATGCCCGGGCCGACATTGCCTAAGCTGGAAATCACGACACTGTATGCTTCTTCAAATCCTACTCCCAACATCATAAGCAATAGCCACCCTATAAAGACAATAGTTATATAAAGGAAGGTAAATGCCAGTATAGCCGATTTGGTTGTGGCAGAAATCACCTGACGGTTGATACGGACCGGCAGAACTGCATTGGGATGGATGATTCGCTTGAACTCATTCTTTGATACACGGCTCATGATGGCAATACGAATACATTTTATACCTCCGGAAGTGGAACCTGCACATGCTCCGAAGAACATGATGATACACATTAATGTCCACAGTACCGGCACCCAGGTCATGTAATCTGCAGAAATAAATCCGGTGGTGGTCTGTAAGGAGACTACTTGAAAAATAGCTTTTCGGAATGATTCTTCCACTCCCATCGGACTGGTAATGACCAGTGTAATGGTGGTGAACAGGGTAAAACAGCCTACAGTACCCAGATACCAATGAAACTCGGTATTCTCAATCAGCCGTTTGAACTTTCCTTTCAGGAAGAATAGAAACAGCAGGGTAAAGTTGATACCCGACAAGAACATGAAAAGCGTGATTACATATTCTATATAAGGAGAATGAAAAGCGGCAATGCTGTTTTGCTTGGTGGAGTATCCTCCTGTAGCAGTAGTTGTCAATGAATGGCACACACTGTCGAACAGATTCATTCCGCCCAGCAATAGTAAGAATACTTCCGTTATGGTCAGTCCCAGATAGATGCTCCAAATCCATTTGGCGGTGACACCGATGCGGGGATGTACTTTGTCATGGGTAGGTCCTGTAGCTTCGGCTGCAAATAACTGCACACCGCCTACTCCGAAAATGGGTAGTACGGCAATGGTAAAGAATACAATTCCCAGCCCTCCGATCCATTGGGTCATACTTCGCCAGAAAAGTAACCCGTGGGGCAATGATTCGATATTATCCAAAATGCTGGCTCCGGTAGTGGTGAATCCCGACATGGTTTCAAAAAACGCATCAGTGATGTTGGGAATATGTCCACTCAGATAAAACGGCAACATTCCGAACAGGGAGAAGAAAATCCAAGCAAGGGATACTACTACATAGCCGTCGCGACGGCTGATTTTCCTTTCGGCATTCTTTCCGAAGAGGGAGAAGACAATACCGGCCCCTGCTGTGATGGCGGCCGAAGAAAGGAATGCAGTTAAATCTGCTTCTTTATAATATATGGCAAGCAATGCGCATAAAATCAGGAAGCCCGCTTCAATAAAGAAAAGAGAGCCCATGATTTTGCATATCATTTTAGAGTTAATCATCAGTTGAAGAATTTTTCAGCTTTCTTAATCATCATCCCCAAACAGAATACCACTACATGGTCTTCCGGCTGGATGATTGTATTACCTGTTACCAAGATACCTTCTCCATTTCGAATCAGGCCGCCGATGGTCACTCCTTTGGGAAGCCCCATGTCTTTAATGGTATCTTTGGTAATGCGTGAACCGGCTTTTACCGTAAATTCAGCAACATCGGCATTGGCAAAAGTCAGGCATTTTACATTGGATACGTCGGCGTCCAGCATCATTTGGTAAATATGACTGGCAGCAATCATCTTTTTATTGATGACCGTACCGATATCCAAACTTTCTGCCATACTGATATAATCAATGTTTTCCACCTCTGCAACGGTTTTGGTTACGCCCATTCTTTTGGCTGCAAGGCATGCCAGGATATTTGTTTCCGAATTGTCTGTCAACGCTACAAAGGCCTCAGTATTGCGAAGACCTTCTTCCAACAGCAAATCCATATCCCGACCGTCTCCATTGATAATCATTACTTTATCGTCTACCACTTCGGTCAGGCGATTGCAACGGTTGATATCGTTTTCGATGATTTTTACCTGCATGTATTCAGGTACGTATTGAGTCGTACGGACGGCTATGCGGCTGCCTCCCATAATCATTACGTTACGCACATCTGCGTAATTTTCTTTTCCGGCTATTTTACGGATATAAGGAATATATTTCTTGGTAGTGGTAAAATAAACAATGTCATGTAGTTTGATGGTGTCATCTCCGCGTGGGATAATCGTTTCATTGCCTCTTTTAATCGCTACAATGTGGAATGGAATATTGCGTCCGCCCAGTTCGTGCAGAGGCACATTCAGGATTTCTGCCGTTTCACGCATCTTTGTACCAATCAACACCAGTGCACCGCCGCAGAACTCCCACCATTGGCGAATCCAGCTCATCTTGATGGCGTCTACAATTTCTTTTGCAGCCAGCATTTCGGGATAGATTAGTGAATGAACCCCTAGGTGTGAAAAGAATTCCTTATGTTTGGGTAATAGATATTCGTAGTTGTCAATACGGGCTACAGTCTTTTTGGCACCTAGGTTAGTAGCCAGCATACATGCTGTCATGTTGCGGCTTTCCTCCGGCATGACACCGATAAAGAGATCGGCTCCCGCTACCCCGGCATTCTTCAGGCCGGAAATGGAAGTCGGGGATGCATTGACTGTCATCAAGTCGAAGTTGGAATCCAATTTACTCAACTTCTCCTCGTTCTCATCCATCAGGATAATATCTTGTTTTTCACCTGAAAGCAGTTTTGCCAGATGGGTGCCTACGGCTCCGGCTCCTGCAATAATAATCTTCATTTTTATCTTTCTCTTTTAGAATGATACCAATACCTTGTAAATACCTTCTTCATCCATACCGCATAAACGATGCAGGTCTTTCACCGGACCGTGTTCTACAAATTTATCCGGCAAACCGATGCGGCGGACAGTGGGAGTGTATCCGTTGTCTGCCATAAACTCCAGAATAGCGCTGCCCATTCCACCTTTCAGCACACCGTCTTCGATGGTGACTATCCGGTGGAAGTTCTTTCCTATTTCGTGCAACATCTCTTCGTCCAACGGCTTTAAGAAGCGCAGGTCGTAATGGGCGATGCTCATCTTGCTTTCAGCTTCAGCGCGGGCTATTGTTTTTTGTGCCACATTGCCAATCGGACCGAGGGTGATGACTGCTATATCTTTTCCGTTTTTCAGTTTTCGTCCTTTGCCTATCTCAATTTCTTCAAAAGGAGATTTCCAATCCACCAGTACTCCTCTTCCCCGTGGGTAACGAATCACAAAAGGTCCTTTATCCGGAAGTTGTGCGGTATACATCAGATTGCGCAGCTCATGCTCGTCGTAAGGAGATGCCACCGTCAGATTAGGAATGGGGCGCATATATGCCAAGTCGAATGCACCATGATGGGTAGGGCCGTCCTCGCCCACAATTCCCGCCCGGTCCAGACAAAGAACGACGTTCAACTTTTGAATGGCTACATCGTGGATGACATTGTCGTATGCACGTTGCATGAAGGACGAATAGATGTTGCAGAATGGGATTAATCCGTCTTTTGCCATACCACCGGAGAAGGTAACAGCATGACCTTCTGCTATGCCTACATCAAATCCACGGTCGGGCATTGCTTTCATTAATATATTCATAGAGCAGCCCGATGGCATTGCCGGTGTCACTCCCACTATTTTATCGTTTTGTTGTGCCAGCTCCAATAGCGTATTGCCAAATACATCCTGAAACAAAGGGGGAAGTCCGTCGGTATCTACCACAATGCGTTCTCCGGTTTCCTTATCAAAGATGCCGGGTGCATGCCAAATGGTAGCAGCTTTTTCTGCCGGGCCAAATCCTTTGCCTTTAGTGGTATGGATATGGAGCAACTTGGGGCCTTGCATGTCTTTTATTTCTTTCAAGACACGTGCCAGATTATTGACATCGTGCCCGTCAATAGGACCAAAATAGCGGATATTCATTCCCTCAAACACATTTTGTTGCTGTACGAGCATGGATTTCAGACTATTATTGAAGCGAATCAGGCTCTTCCGGCGCTCTTCGTTCAGTATGCCCCACTTATGGAACATTTTTGAAATCTTGTATCGTATCTTGTTGTAACCTTCAGACATCTGGAGGTTTAGCAGATATTGTTTCATCCCGCCCACACTGCGGTCGATAGCCATATTGTTATCATTCAGGATAATCAAGAGATTGTTGGGAGTAGAAGAAGCGTTGTTTAGCCCTTCGAATGCCAGACCGCCACTCATTGAGCCGTCACCGATGACTGCCACCACATGGCGGTTGTTTTCACCGTTTTTCTTGGCTGCAACAGCCATTCCGAGCGCAGCTGAAATGGAGTTGGAAGCGTGCCCGCACGTAAAAGTGTCATACTCGCTTTCGTGAGGAGATGGAAAAGGGCACAGACCGTGTAATTTGCGGTTCGTGCAGAATGTATCCCTGCGGCCTGTCAATATCTTATGGCCGTAAGCCTGATGGCCTACATCCCATACAATGCGGTCGTAAGGAGTGTCAAATACATAATGTAAGGCTACGGTCAGTTCTACCACTCCCAGACTGGAACCGAAGTGTCCCGGATTGCGTGAGAGCTCATCTATTATTTTTTGCCTCAGCTCTTTACATACTTCGGGCAGTTTGTCTGCCCCTAAGCGGCGCAAATCTTCCGGTGTATCTAAACTTTTCAGCAACATATATGAAGTATCCTGTTCCATTCCTATGATATGATAAATATCTTGCAAAAATAGCATAATTATGTGTATTATGATTACATTTGTCCTTAAAAATTAGATAGACTCTTATTGATATGAATTTCAGAACGCAAGTAGAACTGCCTAAAAAGGAAACAGAAATCCGTCATTCTGACCGAATTATGCTATTTGGTTCCTGTTTTGCCGAAAATATCGGAAATTTGTTGCTGGCAAATAAGTTTCGGTGTGATGTGAACCCTTTTGGTATTCTATATAATCCTTTATCTGTGGCAGAGGCTATCCGTCAAACTCTCTCTTATAAAACTTATAATGAGGCGGATTTGTTTTGCGACAGGGCGGGTTGGCATAGTTTTATGCATCATAGCTCTTTTTCAGGCAATTCGGCAGAAGAATGTCTGTCGCGGATTAATGACAGGTTGGGGAGAGCTGCCATGGAATTGCCGCAAACCGACTGGCTGATGATAACGTGGGGGACGGCATGGGTCTATTCTCTGAAAGAGACTGGGACAATTGTGGGTAACTGCCATAAACAACCGGATAAATTGTTCACTCGCAGGCTTCTTTCAGTAGAAGAAATAGTGAGCGAATATTTCAACTTGTTGAAAACTTTGCGGGAATTGAACCCTCGTCTGAATGTTCTGTTCACGGTCAGTCCCATCCGGCACGCTAAAGATGGTATGCATGGCAATCAGATAAGTAAGTCAACCCTTTTATTGGCGGTAGATACTTTACAACGCCATTTTCCGATGTGTCATTATTTCCCTTCTTATGAGATTATGATGGATGAACTTCGCGATTACCGCTTTTATGCAGACGATATGCTTCATCCTTCGCGTGTGGCCGTATCTTATTTGTGGGAGTGCTTCGGAGATACTTATTTCAGTACTCAGACACGGCAGATAATGAAAGAATGGGAAGAGATATGCAAAGGATTGAATCATAAACCTTTCGATGCCGGTTCAGAGGCATACCGTAGTTTTTTAACTCAAATAGTGTTAAAGATAAGCAGGATGAAAGAAAAGTTCCCGTATTTTGAACTTCAAAAAGAATTAGAACAATGTCAAGCTCAATTGAAAATATAGTAAAGGTCTTGGGTGCCAAACGTGTTGGTGACCGCAATGCACAGATTGATTGGATTTTAACGGATAGCCGTTCGTTGTGCTTTCCCGAAGAAACTTTATTTTTCGCGTTGAAAACCAAACGTAATGACGGTCATAAGTATATTCCCGATTTGTATGAACGTGGAGTGCGTAATTTTGTAGTGAGTGAACTGCCTGAAAACAAGGATGTTTATGCCGATGCCAATTTTTTGCAATTAGCCAATCCGTTAAAGGGGTTGCAAAAGCTGGCGGAGAAACACAGGGAGCAGTTCCTCATTCCGGTGGTCGGCATTACCGGAAGTAACGGCAAAACCGTAGTGAAAGAATGGTTGTATCAGTTGCTCAGCCCCGACCGTGCGGTTACTCGTTCTCCTCGCAGTTATAATTCACAGATTGGGGTACCGCTTTCTGTGTGGTTGATGAATGAAGAAACCCAGTTGGCTATCTTTGAAGCCGGTATTTCTGAGATGGGTGAAATGGAGGCTTTGCAGAGTATTATCCGTCCTACTATCGGTATATTGACAAATATCGGCGGTGCACATCAAGAGAACTTTTTTTCTGTTCAGGAGAAATGTATGGAGAAGCTGACACTTTTTAAGGACTGTGATGTGATTATCTATGATGGTGATAATGAACTTATCAGTTCTTGTGTAAGTAAGTCTCTTTTTACTTCGCGTGAGATTGCCTGGTCTAAGAAGGACAATGAACGTCCTTTGTTTATAGAGTCTGTTCGGAAAGGAGAGGACTCCACCACTATTAAATACCGTTATTTGGGGATGCCGAATGAATATAAGATACCGTTTATTGATGATGCATCTATTGAAAACTCATTGCATTGTCTGGCGGTGGCTTTATATATGATGGTACCTGCCGAAGACATTGCAGAGCGTATGGCGCATTTGGAACAAATTGCGATGCGTTTGGAGGTGAAAGAAGGAAAGAATGGCTGTGTCATTATCAATGATAGTTACAATTCGGATTTGGCGTCATTGGATATCGCACTTGATTTTATGTCACGCCGCTCGGAAGACAAAGGCAAGAGACGTACGCTGATTCTTTCGGATATGCTTGAAACGGGGCAAAGCAGTAAACTGCTTTACCGTCAGGTGGCCGAACTGGTGCATAGCCGTGGAGTGGAAAAGATTATCGGGGTAGGTGATGAGATTCGTACAGCCTCTTCTCGTTTTGAAATAGAGAAGTATTTCTTTCACAGCACGGAAGAATTGTTGAAGTCTGACCTATTGTTCAACTTGCGTAATGAGGTTGTCTTGATAAAGGGTTCACGAAGTTTCCATTTCGATGATATTTCGGATCGTTTGGAGCTGAAAGTACATGAAACGATTCTGGAAATAAATCTGAATGCATTGGTTGATAACCTGAATTATTATCGTAGTAAGTTGAAACCGGAGACAAAGATGGTGTGTATGGTGAAGGCATCGGCTTATGGAGCCGGTTCATACGAGATAGCGAAGACCCTTCAAGACCATCGGGTGGATTATTTGGCTGTAGCGGTTGCCGATGAAGGTTCGGACTTGAGAAAAGCCGGTATAACCAGTTCCATCATTATTATGAATCCGGAATTGACCGCCTTCAAAACCATGTTCGATTATAAGCTCGAACCTGAAGTTTATAGTTTCCATTTATTGAATGAATTGATAAAAGCTGCCGAAAAAGAAGGAGTGACTAATTTCCCTATTCATATCAAACTGGATACCGGTATGCATCGGCTCGGCTTTACGCCGGATGAGATACCGGAGTTGATAGAGCGTCTGAAAAAGCAGACGGCTGTCATTCCCCGTTCCGTATTTTCGCACTTGGTGGGAAGTGATGCCGAACAGTTTGATTCCTTCACGCGCCGTCAGATAGAAACTTTTGAAAAAGCATCACAGGAGTTGCAGGATGCTTTTCCGCATAAGATATTGCGCCATATCTGTAATACTGCGGGCATAGAGCGTTATCCCGGTGCGCAGTTCGATATGGTTCGTCTGGGAATAGGGCTATATGGTGTGAACCCTTTTACCAATAAGATTATTCATAATGTCAGTACGTTGAAAACAACGATTCTCCAGATACACGATGTACCCAAAGAGGAGACTGTGGGCTACAGTCGGAAGGGGCATTTGGAGCGTGATTCCCGCATAGCGGCCATTCCTATCGGCTATGCCGACGGATTGAACCGTAAATTGGGTAATGGACACGCTTACTGTTTGGTGAACGGACAGAAAGCACCGTATGTAGGTAATATATGTATGGATGTGTGCATGATAGATGTGACGGATATCGACTGCAAAGAAGGGGACAAGGCAGTGATATTTGGTGATGATTTACCGGTAACGGTCTTGGCTGAAATTCTGGAGACAATTCCTTACGAGATATTGACAAGTGTCTCTAATCGGGTGAAAAGAGTTTATTACCAGGATTAACGAAAAAACGACCTCAATAATCCCGGGAAGAAGGAAGAATTTACGTTTCTTTTCTGTATATTTGGAAATAACCAAAAAACGGAATGCCATGAAACGTATATTCTTCCTTTTAGTATGTTTGTGTTTGCCGTTCTTTTCTTTTGCCCAGAAGACAGGAGAGTCAAGGCAATTGACAAAACAGGATTCATTGCGTTTGCAACAGTTGTTGAACGGACAGGTGGAAATCGTTATCGATGATGAAACCCAACAAGAGATAGACCGCTTGTTTAATCCGGAGAAGTGGAAAATGAAGTCCACTCCTTTCCCTAAAAAGAATATGAAGTTTGAGACAGAACTTCCCCGCTATTATATTTCTCAGATAGATACGATTGACGGCCAAGGGTATATCCGTCTGTTGCCTTACGGTCCTTTTAATTCTCCTGACGAAGAAAAGATTTATGTGGAGATTCCGCTTAATAAGGAATATCTGGCTGGTTATGATCCGCGGCTCGAACCGGCATCGGCAGGAAAGTTCACTCCCAGTGCTTTGATGGTGGGAGCCGGTATCAGCACCACTTTTAATGCAGATAAACTCTTGGGCATCATATTTAGCAAAAAAATGCGTGCTAAGGAAAAGAATACCAAGGAAGCCAAGTCGTGGGAAGGATATTAGCTTACAGGATTAAGCGTTTTCTTCCTTTCTATTAAGCCATTTTGTACTGTAGATTATTAAGTCCTGCTACAGTAGAACGTACGTCCCATTATAGTGGAACGTAATAATCTGCCGCTTAAAAGACCTTAGTCTTTAGTAAGGAATTGCTTCATCTGCTTAACGATTCCGGATGAGTATAGAGGGTGGTTTGCTTTCATTTTAGTACCTTTGTATTCGTGAGAGCAAATCAAGAAAAGCATGAATGAAGAAATAGCAGAATATTACGAAGAATTATATAACCTGTGTGTCGTTGAAAAGGAACAGCCTTTGACACACCGTTACAGGCAGTTACGTGAAGCATTGGAACGGGTGATGAGGCAGCAAATGCAGGGAACAAGTCTGCAAGTTACAGATTTGGCTGCCCGTATTAATTATGTGTCCACTCAATTTGCGTTGGATGGTAAGGAACAGAATCAATTACATACATTCCGTCTGACTTCGAATGATATTCTGAATCATCGCAAGGAACCGTCCGAACAGGAATTTTTGCGAGACCTCCGTGCCGTGGTTTATGCCTATCGGAAGATTTTTCATGAAGATATTCCGCTGAAACTTTATGTGCAGCTTCCTAAGCAGGAAGTGATTGCTGTGATGGAAAGGGCGAAAGAGGCCCGGATTCGTCGTATCCGGGTGTGCTTTGAATATGCTGATGAAAGCTATTTGTATGTTCGCCCGATAGATGTGCTTGAAGAAGAACCGGTAAAGGTGAATTATAACAAGTCTGGTGTAAATGAGGAGTTTAAAGATACGGTGGAGGCACTTTGGCGGTATGCTCAATTGAACTTGCTGGATGTAACCGTCGATGATGATGGGGTTTATACTCCTTCTTTTATAGTACTTGAGCCTGACTATTTATTGGATATCAGTTCATTGGCGGAGTGTTATAAGGATTATGGTAGCCATCCCGCCAATTATTTCCTGAGCCGCCTGGTTCCTATTGAAAATGCCCGTCCCTTATTGCTGGGTAACATTGCCAATCTGTTTTTGGATGAATGGATACATGCAGAAGAGGAAGAGCCCGATTACACTGAATGTATGAGAAAGGCTTTCCGGCAGTATCCTATCGAACTGGCTGCTTGTGAGGAGCTTTTGAATCCTCAAAAAGAGAAAGAGTTCGCACAAGACTGTAGAATGCATTTCGAACATATCCGTGAAACAGTGCAGGAGACATTTATGCAACCGGGATATAATCTTGATAAGAACGATGCTGTGTTGGAACCTTCTTATATTTGTGAGGCACTCGGCATTCAGGGGCGTTTGGACTATATGCAGCGTGACATGAGCAGCTTTATAGAAATGAAGTCGGGCAAGGCGGACGAATATTCCATGCAAGGCAGGATGGAACCGAAAGAGAATAATCGTGTACAGATGTTGCTCTATATGGCGGTGTTGGAATATAGCATGGAGCAAGACCGTCGCCGTATGCATCCTTACTTATTATATACTCGTTATCCGTTACTTTATCCGGCACGGGCGTCTTGGGCGCAAGTGCGGCGCATCATTAATCTGCGCAACTGTATTGTTGCTTTGGAATATGGGGTGCAGTTGCATAATCATCCTTCGTTCACCCAACAGCTGTTGGCGCAAATCAATCCTTCTGTACTCAATCAGAAGGGCTTACAAGGACGGTTTTGGGAGCAGTATCTTAAACCGTCTATTTCTCGTTTTGGTGAGCGTTTGGATTTGCTTACTCCGTTGGAACGTGTCTATTTCTATACGCTCTATAATTTTATTACAAAAGAACTTTATACTTCTAAATCGGGGGATGTGGATTGCGATAGCAGAACAGGTGCTTCTGCCTTATGGCTTAGTACGCTGGATGAAAAACGGGAGGCCGGCGAGATTTTGTATGATCTTGCCATTGTTGAAAACCGTGCATCACAGGCTCATAAAGCCTTTATTGTGTTGGCTATACCTCAATATGAAGAAACTTTTCTGCCCAACTTCCGTAATGGAGATGTGGTGGTGCTTTATGAACGTAATAAAGATACGGATAACGTGACCAATAAAATGGTGTTTAAGGGAAATATAGAATCCATAACTGACAGTGAGTTGCGGATTCGCCTTCGGGCATCACAACGGAATCCGTTGGTGTTTCCCGAAAACAGCCGTTATGCTGTGGAGCATGATACGATGGATACCACTTTCCGAAGTATGTATTTGGGGCTGTCTTCTTTTATGGATGCGAATCCGGAGCGCAGGGATTTATTGTTGGGACAACGTCCTCCTCGTTTTGATACAGCTTATGAAAATAGAATAGCCTGTGCGACCGATGATTTTGAACGGGTAGCTCTGAAAGCGGTGGCAGCCCGTGATTATTTCTTGTTGGTGGGGCCTCCGGGAACCGGAAAGACGTCTCGCGCTTTGAGGCGCATGGTGGAGCATTTTTATGCTTGTCCCTCGATGCAGATTCTATTGTTGGCTTACACCAATCGGGCCGTGGATGAGATATGCCAGTCGCTTTCTTCCATCCGGCCGCAAGTGGATTACATACGAGTGGGAAGTGAATTGTCTTGTGATGCGCGTTTCCGCAAACATTTGTTGGAAAATGTGTTGTCGGAATGTAACAACCGTCGGGAGGTAAACATCCGTATGGCAGATTGTCGTATCTATGTGGGAACGGTTGCATCAATTGCATCTAAATCGGAACTGTTCAAGTTGAAGCATTTTGATGTGGCAATTGTTGATGAGGCTACACAAATATTGGAACCTCAGTTACTGGGAGTCCTTTGTGCACGGTTTAAGGACGGACGTAACGGAATAGGAAAGTTTATCCTGATTGGTGATCATAAACAGTTGCCGGCTGTTGTGTTGCAGAGTAATGAACAGTCTGAAGTGCACGATGAAGAGTTGCGGCGGATAGGACTTTATAATCTGAAAGATTCTCTTTTTGAACGGCTTTATCGTTTTCATTTGCAGGAAGAACATTCTCCGGCGGTGGATATGCTTTGCCGCCAGGGACGTATGCATCCCGGTGTGGCCTTGTTTCCTAATCGGGAGTTTTATGCCGGAAAGTTGGAGGCGTTGGGACTGCCGCATCAGTTGGAAGATGTTGATGCTCCGGTTCGGTTTATTCCTTCGGAGCGGGATACGGAAAGTGTTTCGGGAAAGACGAACCGGAATGAAGCGTGTATTGTCGCTCAATTGGCGGCTGATGTGTATCATCTTTATAAGGAGGGTTTTGATACTAACCGTACTTTAGGGGTTATCACTCCTTATCGTAGTCAGATAGCATTGATTCGGAAAGAAATTCAGTCTTTGGGGATACCGGCTTTGAATGAAATATCAGTGGATACGGTGGAGCGTTATCAGGGAAGTGAACGTGATGTAATCATTTATTCTTTTTGTGTAAATTACCTTTATCAGTTGAAGTTCTTGCCTAACCTGACGGAAGAGAACGGAGTATGGATAGACCGTAAATTAAATGTGGCATTGACGCGTGCCCGAAAGCAGTTGTATATAACGGGAGTGCCCGATATTTTGAACCATAACCTGATATATCGCCGTCTGATACAGGCTATTAATTAGGGAAATCCCTACCTGTTTGTAGGGCTTTTCCTTTTATTGTATTTTTTCCCTTTCCTATTTTTGTAGTGTTCTAAAAATAAGGCACTATGAAACGATACATTCTTTTTCTTTTAGTCGCAATGCTGGAATGCGGAATCATGTTTTCGCAGAATAACCGGCCATTGAGTCCGATGTTGAATATTCCGGGTGAGTTCAAGCAGGACTATAAAGATGTGAAGAAAGGCACCTCTTGTATTTTGCAGCGTGTTATCAAGTTGAAAAGGCCGACTGAACAGGGTGAGTCCAAATTGCAGGCTGTGGTGGTTGCCAATGGAATACAGGTAGGTGTTCCAGTGAATGAATTGGGTGTGATAGCGCTCAAAGCCACGGATAAGAATTCATTCTGGCAGACAGCACAGTTATCAAATGATTTAATCTCTTATTACGAGAAGAAAGGCTATCAAGAGGGAATGCGGAAAGAGCAGGCTCGTGAAGCAGATGATTATATGAAAGAATTGGAGCAGGCCAAACTCTTTTATGATGATGCCGCAATAGAGGATTATTTGCAATGTATGCTGTTGAGTATCATACCCGAAAAGATGGCAGTAATGCGCGACGGAACTCCGTTGGTGCGTGTGTTGAAATCTCCGGCTCCTGATATGTTGATGTTGGGAAATGACTGCTTGCTGGTTTCTACGGGAATGTTGACTACATTGGACAGTGAAGAGGAACTGTATGCTGTAATGAGTCGTGAAGTGGCCCATTATGTGCTCGATCATGCCATTATCACCGTAAACAAGAATATTGCCCGTGCCAAGCGTGCACAGTTTTGGGGAGCTGTAGCGGACGGAGTGGTTGCCGCTACGGAGGAATATCTGTATGATCGTTATGATTATTATGTTCCCGGACTGATTTTTGCAACAAATGATGTAGTTCAGGCATTGGTTAATGATAATATCGCTAACCGTATGGGACTGGATTACTCGGAGAAACAAGAGAAAGAGGCTGACCGTATGGCCATGAGCTTTATGAGTCTGATGGAAAAGAATAAGGAGGCAGTCATCTCTGCTTTGAATAAAATCAATCAATATTATCAGCGCAATAAAGATGTGGAAGTATTATCCAAGTACGGTGCGTATGGTTCTTTGCCCGAAAGGGTGGGGAAGCTGGGTAAGTTCACCCCATTGGCTGAAGACCGGAATTATTTAAAGAAAACCTCTACTGTGGTCAGCTATGAGGCAGGCATGATGGATTATAATAAGAAATATAACGAATCAAGGCGTTTGGCAATGAAGAATATAAATAATGCTATGGCCTGTTCGGATGATTATCTGATGGTGGCACGCAGCATTATGAAATTGTCTAATAGCAAAGAAAGCAATGCAGAATGTCTGGAGTACCTGAATAAGGCGGATGAGACATCTAAAATAACGAATGTGAATATCTGTAAGATGAAGATATTATTGCTGCTCAGAGAAAACAAACAGGCGGATGCCGTTAATTTGTTGCATGAGTATCAGGAACTGTTAAACAGGATGTATCAGCAACCTCACAGTCAGGAAGACTCACAGTGGATTGCCGGCGAACATACCTGGGCGGAGAAACTACTGGATAGGACATATATTATGTAAAAGGCTATAAATCAGAGAACGCAACACTAAAACTAAACAGAAAATTCCCCTGTTTCGATTCTTCGGGACAGGGGAATTTATATGGGTTATAATGAACCGGCTGACAGAACTTTAGGCATCAACAGGTTTGTATTTCGGTACTAGTATTTTCATTATTACCCAGCCCAGCAGGTAGGCTACTGCACAGATGCAGAAGATAATGAAATAGCCGGCAGGTTTTCCTTCGAATCCCATAAACTTCATACCGGTCTGTGCGGCATAATCGAACAGTCTGCCCGACCCCATATTAATAAGGGATGAGCCGATACCGCCTGCCATACCGCCAATACCTACAATAGTGGCAATGGTGCTCTTGGGGAACATATCGCCTACAACGGAATAAATATTGGCAGACCAAGATTGGTGTGCTGCTCCCGCAATGCCGATAATAACAATCGGAAACCAATAGGAATAGTTGCCAAGCGGCTGTGCGAATAAGGCCAATAAAGGGAATAAGGCAAAGATAAACATAGCCTGCATACGGGCGGCATATGGGTTCTTGCCGGTCTTGTTGATGATGATAGTAGGAAGCTTGCCGCCATAGATAGATAACATGGTGATGGCATATAAAACGAAAATCAACAATTGTGCCGTACCGGTGTCGGAAGCAAATCCATATACATCTGAAATGTAAGCAGGGGTCCAGAAAAGGAAGAACCACCACACACCGTCAGTCATAAACTTTCCAATGAATACTGCCCATGTTTGAGGAAATTTGAAACATTTCCAGAATGGAATTTTCTTGTTGTCGAATTCATTGGCGCTGGCCTGTTGCTCCACTGTTTGGTCTGCATTGTTATTATCTTGTTCGATATATTCGAGTTCTGCTGCATTGACGCGTGGGTTGGCTGCCGGCTTCTTATAAAGGAACATCCAGCATCCCATCCAGATAAAGCCCAGTCCGCCGATGACAACGAATGCCATCTCCCAACCATTGCCGATACCTATACTCTGGAAGTAACGTGCCAAAGTCGGGATGGTAACGGGAGCAGCCAAAGCTCCTACGGTAGCTCCTGCATTAAAGATGGAAGTGGAATAGGCGCGGTCTTTCTTGGGGAAATATTCGGCTGTCACTTTAATGGCGGCAGGGAAGTTTCCGGCCTCACCTACACCAAGCACGATGCGTGCTGCAATAAAGTAATATACGCTGGTGATGGCAATGGTAGAAGCGACGGCTCCGGTGGCGGAAATCATTTCTTCCGCATTGTGGATACCTAGTGTATGCTCGGTTGCCCAACCACAAAGTGCATGCAGACAAGCTCCTATTGACCATACGGCAATAGCCCAGAGATAACCTTTCTTGGTACCCATCCAGTCAATAAAACGTCCGGCAAATAAGTTGGCTATTGCATATACAATAGAGAAAATAGCCGTGATATCTCCATAATTTGAATCTGTCCAGTGAAACTCGGGAGCGATGAAATCTTTCCAGGTCAACGACAATACTTGTCTGTCCAGATAGTTGACAGTAGTGGCGAAGAATAACATGGCACAGATAATCCATCTGAAGTTTGTCATCTTCCCGCTGGCATTTTGAAATGTACTCATAATAATAGATTTAGTAGATTATATTTTTCTTAATGGTACAAAAGTAAGTATTTTGGTGCCGGTTTCTATGTAAAAATTGGTAGAAACTATGTATTATTCGGTCAACAATGATTAAAAAACAAGTTTGTCATTCCGAAAGCGGCGAAGAATCTCAATCATAATCATGAAAGCTCTTCATCACATTCAGAATGACAAACATCAATGAGAATCGGACGAGAGTGGAATCCGCTTATTTCATTTCTGTATATTTGATTTCATCCTTGTCACTATACTTCAGGTTTTCTCCTGCCATACCCCAGATAAAGGTATAATTGCTGGTTCCTGCTGCTGCGTGGATAGACCATTCGGGAGAAGTAATAGCCTGTTCGTTGTGCAACCACACCAGACGTTCTTCTTGGGGTTCACCCATTAAGTGGCAGATAGCATTTCCTTCGGGCAGGTTGAAGTAATAATAGGCTTCCATACGGCGTGTGTGAGTATGTGCCGGCATGGTATTCCATACAGAACCCGGAGCAAGTTCGGTAAGTCCCATCTGCAATTGGTTCGTACCACCGTCTTTTACTCTTTCCAATACATCTTTCACAATCAACTGGTTTACGATACGGTCGTTACTGTCTTCCATTTTTCCGTAGTGGTCAGAGATAGCCAAAGCATATTTCTTGGGGTTTGCCTTTTGAAGTTTGGCATCGGTTGTAATCAGCTGAGTGACGTATGGCTTGTAAGCCGGTGCTGAGTTGATATAGAATTTAGCCGGTTTGGTAGCATCGTTACTCTTAAAGGTAACCTCTTTGTTGCCGCACCCTACATAAAGTGCTTCTTTGTACTTCATGGGATATTCCTTACCGTCTACAGTGACTACACCGTCACCGCCAACATTAATCACACCCAGTTCACGGCGTTCGAGGAAGTAAGTGATTTCCGGACCCAGTTCGCGGAATGTTTCCAGTCTCAGGACTTTGTTTACAGGCATGGCACCTCCATAAATGAGGCGGTCGTAGAGAGTATAGGTGACATTGATTTCATCCGGTGCCATTACTTTCTCCATCATGAACGAGTTGCGCAGACGTTCTGTATCATAGTGTTTTACATCTTGCGGATGGCAAGCTGTCTGTACCTTGTAATTTACTTGAGCTGAAGCTGCCAAAGCAGACACGCCCAGCATCATTGCAATTGCTAATTTTTTCATTTTCGTTCTTATTTATTAGTTATCTTATTTTCTGTTTTTATTATTGAGCGTTTTTTACCGACTTCTGATATTTGATGATGGCACGACGGTTTAATACCATCAGGAATAGGGTTATTAACACTAAAATAGCCGAACCGATTATCTTAAATGTATAAGTCATGTGGAATATTGCCCAAGAGAAGGGACTGGATGCAAAGTCCAATGCACCGCCTTCAAAGCCTTGGGGGATATTAACGGCTGCATCTTGCGTTTTGGCATAAACATCTTGTGCGGCTTGAGTAAAGTAAGGAGCTAAATCTGTTACGAAGTACAAGCCAATAGCCAATACAACAAACCCGATAATGAAGGTTTTTAATACGTTACCTTTAGTGATGGGCAATACCAATGGGAATACATAGAACATACCTGCCAATGAAGCCAAAGGTAAGAATTCATTGCCGGGGAGTACCACTGCCAGCAACAGTGTAACGGGAATCAGTAACAATGATACGACCAAAGTTGCAGGATGGCCGATTACCAGAGCAGGACTCATACCGATATTCAGTCCGACTGCACCTTTAAATTTCTTTGCAATCATTTCGCGGGTTGCGTCAGAGATGGGTTTCAAACCTTCAATAAACAAACTGGTGATGCGTGGAATCAATTCCATAACGGCACCCATCTTAATACCTAAACCTAAAATATAAGGAATCTTGTCTACCACTTCCTGTCCGTTTTTACAAGACAGTGCGCCAATACCGCAACCGACCAAAATACCTAAGAACAAAGGCTCGCCTAGCAGACCGAACTTTTTCTTCATGCCTTCGGCGTCAATATTCAATTTGTTGAATCCGGGTATTTTATCCAATACTTTATTGATAACAATAGCAAATGGCACAAATCCTGCGCAGAAAGGCTGGGGAATGGAAATTCCTTCCATCTTTTCATAAAAGCCCTGGAACTTGTCTGCCGTATAGTCTGCCAGAATCAAAGTGATGATATAACAGATGATAGCAGCAAAGAATCCCCATAGGATGCTGCTTGTTGCAAAATAGACTACTGCACCGATAAAGGCAAAATGCCAATAGTTCCATAAGTCGATATTAACCGTACGTGTAGTCTTTGTTAATAACATCAATATGTTGACACCCAGACAAACCGGAATGATAAATGCACCTACGGAAGTATTATAAGCAACGGCAGCAGCAGCAGGCCAACCCATATCGAATACTTTTAATTGGAGACCGTATATTTCGACAACTTTACTTAAAGCGGGACCAAGGCTACTGGTTAACAAGGCTGTAACAACAGATAATCCAACAAAACCGACTCCGACCAACAAACCACTTTTTAATGCTTTGCTTAATTTAATACCGATACAAACTCCTAAAATTGTAAAGATAATAGGCATCATCACAGCTGCACCCAGACCGATGATATAACTGAAAACTTCTTCCATTCTCTTGTGATTTAATAGTTAAATGAATGTGTTCCTACAATAGTATGAATTAAAAACTGCCCCAAAAATAAAACCTTTTCTCAATTAATCAAACGGGAAAACCTTAATTATTAGTAAAATGGACAATTTTGCACACTTTTTATCGTTACCGCGCACAATTTTATCGTTTTCGTACACGAAAACCAAATAATACACTCTCTATATTTAAAAATCCACAATGTTTTTCAGTAAAAGAACTACTTTTGTTTTATAAAAGATAAAAGGTCTAATACTAAAACAAAACAACAGCATGGAAAGTAAATCTATCTGTAAATTTATTGTATCAGGATTACTGATGATTGCTCCGCTATTGTGTGGTGCTCAGAAGGTGTGTGATAAACAGCCGTGGTCTGTCCGTATGGCAACTTCAGAAATGATGCGTTGTCCCGAGTCTTGGCAACTTGACTTCCAGACTCGTTTGAAGTGGGATTATTGTCATGGACTGGAACTTCAGTCGATGCTTGATGTGTATGATGCGTATGGAGACAAGAAATTCTTTGATTATGCGGTGGCCTATGCCGATACGATGATTCATGCCGACGGTTCTATCGAGACTTATAAGTTGCATGAGTATAATATTGACCGTCTGAACTCAGGTAAAATGTTATTTCGTATCTATGAGCAGACTAAGGATGAAAAGTATAGGAAAGCTTTGGATTTGTTGCGAAGTCAATTGGATACACATCCCCGGAATGCTGACGGCGGTTTCTGGCATAAGAAGATTTATGAGCATCAGATGTGGTTGGATGGACTGTATATGGGACAGCCCTTTTATGCAGAATATGCCTATCGCAATAATCGTGTAAATGACTATGCGGATATTATTAACCAATTTGTTACAGTTGCTCGCCATACTTACGATGCAGAAAATGATCTTTATCGTCATGCCTGCGATGTAAGTAAACGGGAGAGATGGGCGGATAAGGTCACCGGACAATCACAACATTGCTGGGGGCGTGCGATGGGATGGTATGCTATGGCATGTGTAGATGTGCTTGATTTTATTCCGCAGCATGAAGTGGGACGGGATTCGGTGATTGCCATTTTAAATAAGTTGGCTGCTCAAATAAAACGTACTCAAGATACCCGCACCGGTGTATGGTATCAAGTGATAGACCGTAGCGGTGATAAAGGAAACTATTTGGAGTCTTCCTGCTCTACTATGTTTGTGTACGCACTGTTGAAGGCTGTTCGTAAAGGATATATCTGTTCATCTTATATGGAGGTGGCTCAAAAAGGATATGAAGGTATTTTGAAGCAGTTTATAGAAGTGGATGATAAAGGACTGGTTTCTATTACGAGTGCGTGTGCCGTAGCCGGTTTGGGAGGTAAAAACTATCGTATGGGAGACTATGACTATTATATAAATGAACAGATACGTGTCAATGATGCGAAGGCTGTAGGTCCGTTTATCATGGCAAGTTTGGAATGGGAGCGTTTGCATGCAAATGGTGGCAGCGGTTGTAAAACTCCATTGGAATAATGAAATGAAAAGAATAGCGATTATAGGATGTATGTGGTTGGTTGTCGCTACTTTATGGGGACAACAACGGCGAGATACACTCATCGTTTCGTGCGATGGGACAGGCCATTACCACACTCTGGGAGATGCATTGGAAAGTGTTCGCGCTTTTATGGACTATACAGTGACCGTTTATATAAAGAATGGTGTGTATAAAGAGAAAGTGGTTGTTCCGTCCTGGTTAGAGAACCTTGAGATAATAGGTGAAGACAAAGAGAAGACCGTTATTACCTATGACGACCACGCCAATATAAATAAAATGGGAACCTTCCGTACCTATACGGTAAAGGTGGAAGGCAGTCATGTTACTTTTAGAAATCTGACTATTGAAAATAATGCTGCTCCATTGGGACAAGCCGTAGCACTCCATACGGAAGGGGATTGTCTTCGTTTTATCAATTGTCGTTTCCTTGGAAATCAGGATACGGTATATACTGGAGCAAAATTTACACGTCTGTATTTTAAAGATTGCTATATTGAGGGAACTACCGATTTTATTTTTGGACCTTCCACAGCTCTGTTTCAGGGGTGTACTATTCACAGTAAACGAGATTCTTATATAACTGCCGCTTCCACTCCTGCAGAGGCGGAATACGGTTATGTCTTTCAACATTGCAAACTGACGGCTGCTCCCGGAGTGGAAAAGGTATATCTGGGGCGTCCGTGGCGTCCTTTTGCCTATACCTTATTTATAGAGTGCGAATTAGGAAAACATATTCTTCCTGCCGGATGGCATAATTGGAAAAATTCTGATAACGAACAGACAGTCCGTTATCGGGAATATAAAAATGCAGGTGAGGGCGCTGATATTTCCGGAAGGGTAGAATGGAGCAGGCAGCTATCATCGGAAGAGGCTCAAAAGATAACTGTTGAAAATCTGTTTTACAACCGGTGTAATACGTGGAAATTCTGAGAATAGTTGATTAATCCACATAAAATGATAAAAACTACACATCGGGACATTTTGAAACATCTACTTTTGCCTCAGTGAATATAGGTTCTTTGTAGCCTTAGAAAAAATAACAACTATAAAAACACATCTTATGAATCTAAAAGAATTAGCTAGAAAAGCAGTCTCAACCCTTTTTCTGAGTATGCTTTGTTTGGTCGCTTTTGCTCAAGGACATCAGGTGAGCGGTATTGTGAAAGACGCTACCGGCGAATCACTGATTGGGGCAAATGTTTTAGTAAAAGGGACAACCAACGGCGCTATTACCGATTTTGAAGGTAAATTTTCCTTGTCCGACGTTAAGTCGAGTGATATCCTTGTATTCTCTTACATAGGGTGCGTCACACAAGAAATTAAGGTCGGAAATCAAACACAATTTGATGTAACATTGAATGATGACTCACAAGCATTGGAAGAAGTGGTCGTTATTGGTTACGGTACGGTAAAACGTAAGGATTTGACCGGTTCTGTCACATCAGTGGGTGCTGATAAGTTGGCTGCGGTTCCGGTTGCTTCGGCAACAGAGGCACTGACCGGTAAAATGGCCGGTGTACAGATTACTACTACAGAAGGTTCTCCTGATGCCGAAATGAGAATCCGTGTGCGTGGTGGTGGCTCTATTACGGGTGATAATACTCCATTGTTTATTGTCGATGGTTTTCCTGTAGAAACCATTTCCGACATTCCGGCTTCCGATATTGAAGATATGACGGTGCTGAAGGATGCTTCCTCTACTGCCATCTACGGTTCCCGCGGTGCGAACGGAGTTATTTTGGTAACAACTAAATCCGGTAAGGAGGGAAAACTGAGTGTGACTTATAACGCATATTACAGTATTAAGAAAATTGCAAAAACATTGGATGTACTTTCTCCATACGACTATGCCAAATGGCAATATGAGCTGGCCGGCTTAATTAAAGAAAATGATATGAGTTCTTATATCGATTATTTTGGGAACTATCAGGATATGGATATGTATCAGAATATTTCCGGAAATGATTGGCAGGATCAGACTTTCGGACGTACCGGACACGCTTTCAATCAAAGCTTGAACATTAATGGCGGTAGCGATAAAATAAAATATGCGTTCGGCTACAGCCACATGAATGATAAGGCTATTATGCAAGGTTCATCTTTTAAGCGTGATAATTTCAGTCTGAAGTTGAATAGCAAGCCGGTAAAGAATGTGACTCTTGACTTTTCAGTCCGTTATTCGGATACAGATGTAAAGGGTGGCGGTGCCAATGATACCAGCAGCACGTATGACTCGGACAAACGTTTGAAATATTCAGTGATTTATACTCCGATACCTTTGGAAAACCTGAACTCGGAAAGTGGCAGTTCGGATGATGATTTAGGTAACCTGTATCATCCATTGACAGCCATTTCGGATAATGACCGTGAACGTGAGCGTAAGAATTTGAATATGGCAGGTAGCTTTACATGGGAAATCTTCAAGAATTTCCGTGCCAAGACAGAATTCGGTTATGATGATTACCGCGAAGAAGATTCACGCTTTTGGGGATTGACAACTTATTATATAAAGAATGTTCCTGCAAAGGATAATCAAGGCAAACCGGCTATGGAGATTGCAAACACATTCCGTCATAAGTTCCGCAATACGAATACCGTTAATTATGATTTCGAAAAATTGCTGAAGAATGATGACCATCATTTAAATGCCATGATAGGCCATGAATGGATTGTCACCAAATCAAAGAAACTGACCAATACGGTTCACGGTTTCCCCGAATCGTTCACATCACAGGATGCATGGAAATATTCTACACAGGGTACTCCTTATTCCATTGATAATTACCTTAACCCTGACGATAAACTCTTGTCATTTTTCGGACGTATCAATTATGACTATAAGAGCAAATATTTGTTGAGTGCTACTTTCCGTGCCGACGGTTCTTCCAAGTTCTCAGACGGAAACCGTTGGGGCTATTTCCCTTCGGCAGCAGTTGCATGGCGCGTGTCTTCAGAACCGTTTATGGAAGGAACCAAGAGTTGGCTGGACGATTTGAAACTCCGTTTCAGCTACGGTACTGCCGGTAATAACAATATTCCGTCGGGCCAGATGAACTTGAATTATGCTTCTTCTTCCACTTCATGGATTAACGGCTTTAATAACTATTGGGCCGCATCAAAGACGATGCCTAATCCTGATTTGAAATGGGAAACGACCATTACCCGTAACATTGGTCTGGACTTTACCACATTGGGCGGAAGATTGAGCGGTACGCTGGAAGCCTATCTCAATACAACCAAAGATTTGCTGATTCAGTTTCCTGTAGCCGGTACAGGCTATGATTATCAATATCGTAACATGGGCAAGACACAGAATACAGGTTTTGAGGCCAGTGTGAATTGGATTGCCGTTGATAAGAAAAACTTTGGTTTGAGCTTTAGTGCCAATATCGGTTTCAACAAAAATAAGATTAAAGATTTAGGTATCATGGATGACTTTGGAGCTGAAACCTATTGGGCTTCTTCAGAAATCGGTAATGACTTTTGGATTGCCAAAGGCGGTGCTGTAGGTAAAATGTTCGGTTACCGTTCTGCAGGGCGTTATGAAGTAAGCGACTTTGAGGGCTATGATGCTGCCGCCAAGAAATGGATTTTGAAAGAAGGCGTAGTCGATGCTTCCGCTGTGGTAGGTACACTCCGTCCGGGTATGATGAAACTGGCTGATATTGATGGAAGCGGAGACGGCAAGGTCACTACTGCCGACCGTGAAATAATAGGTGATGCCAATCCTGTCCATACAGGCGGTTTCAGTATCAATGCCCGTGCATACGGTTTTGACCTGAGTGCAAACTTTAACTGGAGTGTGGGAAATGATGTATATAATGCCAACAAGATTGAGTTTACGCAAACCAGTAAATATCAATACCGCAACATGATTTCGGAGATGGCTGACGGCAAGCGTTGGACGAATTTGAATGAAAACGGTACTATTTGCAACGATCCCGAAAAGCTGGCTGCAATGAATGCCAATACTACTATGTGGTCGCCTTACACACAACGTATGATTTTCAGTGATTGGGCAGTGGAGGATGCTTCCTTCTTACGCCTGAATACACTGACATTAGGTTATACTCTTCCGGCCACTTTGCTGAATAAGGTGGGAATCCAGAACTTACGTTTCTATGTGACCGGTTACAATCTGTTCTGCTGGACCAATTATTCGGGATATGACCCGGAAGTATCCACTATACGCAAAACAAACCTGACTCCGGGTGTGGACTATTCAGCATACCCCAAGAGCCGTCAGTTTGTGGTTGGCCTTAATTTGAATTTCTAATCAGGAAAAATGTATTGAACAATGAAAAAATTTATATATACTTCTCTTTTGTCTTTGTCATTAATGGGAGCTATGACTTCATGTGACTTAGAGTCGCCTGCTCAGTCGGCAATGGAAGAACCCAATCTATTTACGGTAGAATCATTGGCTGAGGCCGCAGTAATGGGTATTCACCAGTCTTTCGGAGAAACCAACTCTTATCGCGGACGGTATCTTCCTTACTATGGAATCAATACTGACATCGAATGGATTAATAATATGGAAGCGTCTAAAGTGGCGGATGATGGCAAATATGAGCTTTGTACCTATGCCACCCGCGCCACGAACAGTCAGATGAATACCTCAAACAATGCTTGGGCTAAGTTTTACGAAGGAATCGAGCGTGCTAATTTGTGTATCCGCGGGTTGCGTACTTATTCCGACCTGACTGATCCTGCTTTTCAGCAATTACTAGGTGAAGCGATTACATTGAGAGCAGTTCTTTATCTTGATTTGGTGAAAGGTTGGGGAGATGTCCCGGCTCGTTTTGAACCGAATACTTCCGAAACCGTTTATCTGCCTCGTACAGACCGGGATAGCATTTATTTACATTTGTTAAATGATTTGGAAGAAGCGGAAGATTTGGTTCCGTGGCCGAACGGCTCTGCGGTTACCAAGAGTACGGAACGCGTCAATAAGGCATTCGTGAAGGGCCTTCGTGCACGTATTGCCCTTTATGCAGCCGGATACAGCCAACGTGCAGACGGTGTCCGCCGCAGTAATGACCCGAAACTGAGCGTTGCCAATATGTATGCTTTGGTAAAGGAAGAGTGTCTTGACATCATCAATAACAGTGGATGCCGTTTGGGTACTTTCAAAGATAACTTCTTGAAACTTTGTCAGGACAATACAGCAGCCGGAGGCGAGTCTATTTGGGAAATTCCGTTCTCGGATGGTCGTGGACGTGTTCTGTATACTTTGGGTGTGAAACATCAGAAGACCGACCAATATACACAACAGGCACAGGGTGGCGTAAATGGTCCGTTACCTTATTTATATTATGATTATGATGTGGAAGATGTTCGTCGTGACATTACTTGTGTTCCTTACGAATGGTCAAAAGACCAGAAGGATGGCAAAAGCTGGCAGACACCACGCAGCCTGAAAAGCTGGTGTTTTGGAAAACTGCGTTATGAATGGATGAATCGAGTGGTGACTTCTACCAACGACGATGGTGTGAACTGGCAGTATATGCGTTTGGCAGATGTTTACCTGATGGCCGCCGAAGCCATCAATGAGCTGGAAGGGCCGTCGGCTGCGGCTGCCTATTTGAAACCGATTCTTGACCGTGCACTTCCTACTTCCAAAGTTTCGGCTTATCTGGCTCAGGCCACTGCCGGCAAGGATGCTTTCTTCAATGCCATTGTTGAACAGCGCGCTTTTGAGTTTGCCGGAGAATCTCTTCGAAAGGCCGACCTGATTCGTTGGAACTTACTGAAAGAGAAGTTGGACGAAGCCAAAACCAAGATGTCGCAGTTGGCAAGACGGGAAGGCGCTTATGCCGATTTGCCCGAAAAAATCTATTATCAGACTGCCGCAGATGGTGAAACGTTGATGATTTATGGTTTGAATCATGGAGATACAGATGAAGAGGGAGCAGCTTTGGGGTATGAATCGAGTACAACATGGATTTCTACCGAAAAACTGACGGACGAACTTATCAATGTCCTGTATCAGAAGAACCCGGATGAAAACCAGTTCTGGCCCATTTGGCAGACTTTTGTTGACAGCAGCAACGGAACCTTGTCCAACGACTAATAGTTGATAAACACATAAATACCAAAATTATGAACAAGTATAAGAAATATACATATATGTTGGGGCTGGCAATAGCAGCCCTGACCGCCGCTTGCGATGACCCGGACGAAGAAATCACGAATATTGACTATGACCGTCTTTTCTCACCGGTCAATCTGGAAGCGAGAGTGACCAACCGTACCAATGTACGTTTGACTTGGTCGACTGTGAAAGGGGCAACCGCATATAACATTGAGGTTTTTGAGAACGACAGTCTGACTTTCGCCGGTTCGCCTGCAAAGACCATCAGCGGTGTGACTGCTGACCAGCTGCCTTATACAGTATCCAAGTTGGAGGGCAGTATGAAATACTCAGCCCGTGTGCAGGCTGTAGGCGAAGGAATTGCCGAATCCAAATGGAGTGGTGTTTATTTTAAAACAGATGCAGAACAAATATTTGAAGCGGTAAATGATGAAGATTTACAGGCAACCGGTGCTACTCTGAGATGGACTGCCGGTGAAGCGGCTACAGAAATTATTCTTACTCCGGGTGATATCACTCATACCGTGACTGCCGACGAGATAGCAGCCGGTGCCGCTACCATAACCGGATTGACCGGCGAAACCACTTATACAGCCAAGTTGATGAACGGAACGAAAGTACGCGGTACGCTGACTTTCACTACTTTACTTGATTTGGGTGATGCCATTGCCGTGACTCCCGAGGATGACTTTGCCGAAGTATTGGCGAATGCTGAAGATGGAGATGCTTTTGCGCTGTATCCGGGAACTTATAAAGTGATGAATACGGCAGACGGTGTGGAGTCAATAGCCAAAATTGCCATTTCGAAGAGTATTGAACTGAAAGCAGTCCGCCCCAACGACCGTCCTATAATCAATGGATGTATTACGTTGAATGACGGTGCGTCTCTATTGTTGAGACAGATTGTGATGGACGGTACAGGTACGGATGGCAGTCAGGCAATAACCTTCAACACAGCCGGTGCCACTTACAATGCGCTGACGGTGGAAGATTGCGAAATCAAGAACTATACCAAAGGTTTGTATTATCTGAATGTAGCTGCTATGGTCAATGAAATTGTATTCAATAATTGTCTGGTTCACGACATTGAGTGTGACGGAGGTGATATGTTGGATTCGCGCAAGGGAGCTATTAAAGTACTTACTTTGTCCAACTCTACTTTCTATAATAGCTGTGCGGCCCGTGACTTTGTGCGTTACGATGATGCCTCTTCTACATTTGCCGGTGTTACTCCTGCTATCAGCATAACCAATTGTACATTGGTGGGCATCTCTAATAATTCCGGTAGACGGTTGATGTATGTCCGTTTCAAAGGTAATCAGATAACCTTCAAGAACAATCTGGTAGCCTCGACTGCCAGCCTGTTCAGTAATCAGGCTAACACGGATGCCAATCCGGACTTTGCAGGAAACAATTACTTTGACGCTCCGACTGCCGGTTCTATTATCACCGGTTCGGGCGATACCGCTAAGGTAGTGGCTGAGGACAAGAGTGCCACCACATTAAATCCGGGCTTCAAGGATGCTGCCGGAGGTGATTTTACCCTGTCTGATGAAGACTTGATTTATAATCAGGTTGGTGACCCGCGTTGGTATTAGGATTTTTAGGATAAGACTATTTAAATAGTTACTTTTAGGCACGGATTATATGGATTTATGCGGTGACCCCGGTCAATCCTTGAATCCGTGCCTTTTTAATAGATATACATTATGATGAAAAAAATTATATTGTCGGGCTTGTTTTTATCAGTTGTAGCCTGCGGCAAAGGGAGCATAGACAATGGAGACCTGCCTGAAATACCGTTGGGACCGGAATCACCTGACAGTCCCGGTACACTGACAGAATATCCTGTTCCCGACCGTTCCACCATTTTAGCTTTCCCTGGAGCGGCAGGAGCCGGGCGCTATGTCAGTGGCGGAGCAGGGGGGGCTGTATATACAGTCACTTCACTTGCCGACGACGGGACGGAAGGCACCCTCCGTTGGGCTGTCGAAAAGAAAGGTACGCGTACCATTGTATTTGCGGTTAGCGGTATCATTGAATTGCAATCACCCTTAAAAATAAAGCATGGCGATGTGACTATTGCCGGTCAGACAGCTCCCGGCGATGGAATCTGTCTCCGTAATTATACCTTTTATATAGGAGCCGACAACGTCATTGTCCGTTTTATCCGTTCCCGCATGGGAGATGTGGCAAGAACGGAAGATGATGCGATGGGCGGACATTCCGGCAATAGGAAGATTATGCTGGATCATTGTTCTTTAAGTTGGTGTACCGATGAGTGTGGCAGTTTCTATGGTGCCGGTGAGTTTACGATGCAATGGTGTATTTTAAGCGAAAGTCTCACAAATTCCGTTCATGCCAAAGGTGCCCATGGCTATGGCGGCATTTGGGGAGGAGAGGGGGCTACGTTCCATCATAACCTGTTGGCACATCACAGCAACCGTACTCCACGTCTTTGCGGCAGCCGTTATACAGGGCGTCCTGATGCAGAGAAGGTGGACTTGCGCAATAATGTCATTTACAATTTCGGCAATGAAGGAGCTTATGCCGGTGAAGGCGGGTCTTATAACTTGGTGAACAACTACTATAAGCCGGGTCCTTATACGGCCACAAAATCCTCTTATGCCCGCATTTTTACGGCATACGAAGATGATGGGAAGAATCAGAATAAGAAAGGGACACACGGAGTCTTTTATTTGAAAGGAAATTATTTCGACTCTACCTGTCCTGCACTGTCTGATAAGCAGCGGAAGCAGCTGGAAGCTGTGAACTTGGCCAATGCTGCCGGATTCGTGATTAAGGGCAATTTTGCTCCGGCTTCCGAAGTTCTCTCTTCTGCCGAATTTCCTATTGCAGATACAAGTTTTACGGAAACCGCCCGGCAAGCGTATGAATCGGTGCTGGATTATGCCGGTGCTTCCTTGGCGCGCGATGCTGTTGACAGCCGTATTGTCAGAGAAACTCGTGAAGGGACTTTTACTTATACCGGTTCTAATGGCAGCAAGCTGGGACTGATAGACAGTCAGAAAGATGTAAAAGGCTGGCCGGAATACAAACAGACAGAAGTCTTGAAAGACAGTGACGGTGACGGAATGCCCGATGAATGGGAGGTGATACAGGGACTCAATCCGAATGATGCGTCAGACGGTGCGAAGTATAATCTGAGTCCTGAATATACCAATCTTGAAGTTTATCTCAATAGCCTTGTTGCAGGTACATACCCTGCCAATTAGGTATATTGTGTATGCTTGATGCTGTTTCTTGAAAATGTCGAAACTCCCATAAACTAAAAGTCACCCTTGCCACAGGTAGTTGTAGCAAGGGTGATGTCGATAAAAGGGGAGTTTTGACACATTCATCTCCAACAGTAACCGTTGTTTGAGAAAAATTTTACTTCCCGATTCTTTTATTCCTGTTTTTTAATTTTAGAGTGTTATTCTGTTAAAATGTGATTTATTTGAAAAGCGTATGAGTAGTCAATTATGGAATGATTGCCTTCATTATCCAACCATGCTTTCTCTTTATGGCTTTCATTTGAAATTTTTACAGCAGAAGTATGCTTGAATTTGTTTAATACAAGTTGCATTATTTCAAGTTCTTCTTCTGTAAACAGAGAAGGATTAAAGGATGAATCCGCATAAATAATACTCCCGATAAACCCATTACTTGTCTCTACCACATCTTTATGTAGTCCTGACAGACTTTCATAAATGGTTCCATAATTGATCGGAACAGGACCATAGGTGATTGCCCGATAACGTAAGCCGCTTATGCCCTGTGCATATAACTTATAGTGTGAAAAATCAGCGTAAAAGAGTAATTTATTAAGCTTCGTCTCAAAAACACCTTGCAACTGTTCGGCAAAGAACAGAATGAAGTGGCGCAATTTTTCTATGTCAAGTGATACATAACCGTTGAAATGTGATTTTGTTTTTGGGTGATTGCGGAAAATAAGTTCTTCCAGCCTGTCTTTTTTAGCTTCTTCTATCTGTATTTCTTCCACACGTTTTATCAACTTGGCTTTTTCTTTTTCTGAAAGAGCATCGCCGGCTTCATCTATTAAGCGTTTGAATGTATTTATATCACTTGCTCCTGAAATCATTTTGGCATTTGAAAGACTGGGCATCTCGCCATCTTCATATAAACGATATTGGTTATCACCAAAGCCCAACAGACGAGCCATCTTTATTGCCGATAGGCCGTATCTTTTGCGGATAGCGGTAATTTCGTCGGGAAAAGGAATCATATATTTTTCCCGATAAGCATTTTGCAATAAATGATAGGTTATCTCATCAGTCTCTGTTGTAGTATATTCTTCTCCTTTCTCATCTTTATAATAGAGATAAGGAACCGTCAATTCATTCTTTCGATAAGTAACTTTTGACATTTCACAATATAGAAATTGTTCTTTCATTGTTTTTTCCTTTCCTTCTTCTTGGGTTTATCTGTTTTTAAAGGATACTCTATTGGTTTTTCGGCTGGATGGAATGAGATGCATACCGGGCTGGTATCTGTCTTGCCTTCAGCTATTTTTATATAAGCTTCTTTAGCCTTTATCTTTTTCCCGAATTCCCACAGTTCTCCGTCATCATTTAAAAGGTTTTCATGCGGCCCCCGATAATAATTTTCAGGTTCTAGCCCCATGATGATTTTTTCTCTTTGTTTTGCGTCTATGCCTAATTCATCTAACGCTATGAAATTCTTGTTTCTATCTATTCTAAACCGAATACCAAATGTCTTTGCTTTGGTTTTAAAGTGTTTCAAGAATATTTTTACTGTTTCATATAAATGCTCCATCTATTTGTTTTGTTTTTGCAAAGATAGAATTTATTATATAAATACGCATTAATTCAACGAAAAAGTTGATAATGAGCAACTCTTTTACGTTTTACCTCCTGGAATCCTTTATTTTTATAAAAGTCGGTGGAGTTTTTGAAAAACACTTAAGTATCCTTTTGAAGTAATCCATTCTTTTCTAAACATTTCTAAGCTCCTCATTTATAATACCTTTACAACTTTTAATGCTTGCTTTTCAGGAGAAAAGGAAATGTCAATCGATACTTAACCGATTGATAATGTAGTGAATAAGATTTTCGGGGAAAGAAGAAAAAAAGTGTATCTCTTACTAAGAGATGCACCGAATGCAACCCTTTTTTAAGGGTTTGAAAAATGTGTATTTATCTGAAATAGAGATGATAAAAAGAGAGTACAATGGACTACCTGTTTCTACACCGCGACAAGCGCACCTTTACTTCCGAAAGGCAGAAGAATCTGCTCTTCCGGGCTGCCCATCTTTACTGGGAGCAGAAGTTTGCAGGCCGTAACGTGGAGCAGGCAAGGAAAGTCGATTGTGAGCTATATAAATATGTATTGTACTATTTGGAAGTGCGCCAGGTGTTCCTTGACCCGAAGCTCTCACTGAATAAACTGAGCGATATGATTGAAACGAACCAGACTTATCTGTCGAACGTGGTGAACCGCTACTTCGGCTGTCACCTGAAAGATTTGGTGAACGGTTATCGGGTGGAATATGCCAAGGAACTGCTCCGTTCAGGCAAGTGTCCGTTGGAGGAGCTGCCCCAACGATGCGGATTCCTATCGCGAAGTACGTTTTACACTTCCTTTAAAAAGGTAGCGGGTGTCTCTCCAAAAAGATATATGAAACAAGAACAGAGGGCTGTGCCCTCGGAACCTATAGAATATGTATAACCAATTTTAGTTTTTTAAATTTATAAATTTAAAGTTTTTCTATTATGAACAAAAAGTTTTTAAGTGCAATCCTGTTCGGAGCCTTAATGGTTTCTTCAACAGGAACATTTGTGTCTTGTAAAGATTACGACGATGACATCAAAGACTTGCAAGAACAAATTAACTCCAACAAAGACGCTATTACAGCTTTGCAGAAGTTGGTGGGCGAAGGAAAATGGGTAACCTCTATTTCTTCTATCGAAAATGGTTTCACTGTAACCATGAGCGACGGTACTACCACCTCTATTACAGGCATCAAGGGTGCAGACGGAAAAAACGGTACTGAATGGACTATCGGCGAAGATGGTTTCTGGTATAAGGACGGTGAAAAGACCGCTTCTCAAGCTGTAGGTGAAGACGGAAAAGCAGGCGTTACAGCTCCTTCCCCAAAAATCGATGCCAACGGCATGTGGGTAGTTTACGAATGGGATGCCGCTAAGGGCGAATTTGTAGAAAAGACTACTGAAATCCCGGCTCAGGGAACCAGTGCATATGTAGTGGTAAAAGATGGTGTCTATGTGCTCCATATCGCTGACGAAACTGGTAAGTTCCAGGATATTACATTGCCTGCTACTTCTGATGCATTTGTAGTGGAAGCTGCGGCTGCCAAGGTGAATGTGAAATTTGAAACAGCGAAGTGGACTGAATGGAATGCTACAAAAGATGAGTCTAAAGCATTGCTGAAGGCTTTTCCGGGAATTGCTGACATTAAGAAGAATGAAACTGTAAAACAAGGTGGTAATCTGCCTTTGATTGTTACTCCTGCCACAGTTGAACTGACTGACAATTTCTCATACAGTTTGTTGGATGTGAAGGGTAAAGTAGCCGATATTATTGTTTCTACTCCTTCTAAGGGTTTGCCCGAAGGTACTACTTTTGTGGACGGAGCAATGCAAACAAGAGTAGCCGGTGCTAACGATTGTCTTTGGACTTTGAAGGTAGAACCTGCCTTTGATGCTGTTAAAAAGACTTATGCAGAAGTTGAAGATGCTTCTTTGCTGGTGGAAAATGCAAAAGGAACAGTAGTAAGAACTGCATTTGCTTATCAAGTGTATTCTGATGATATTAACAGCGATGTAACTATTACTCCTGCCAGCCCTGCATCAGCAAAATATGCAGAAACAATTGATGTGTTTGAAAAACCATCGGATACAGAAGAGGCTATGTTCACTTTGGCTAACCAGTATGACGGTTACTTTATTCTTGAAGCAACCAACGCTGTTCAGGTTGAGAAATACGGATTGTCTATTGAAGGCAGCAAGCTGACTATTGCTAAGATGCCGAGCAGTGACCTTTCTATTTCTGTAACATTGAAATTGACAGCTCTTGGTTTGAATGGTTCTGCTGTTTCTAAAGAAGCAACATTTACTATTTCTCAAGGTGTGGAAGCAACAGGCGAATTGGCTGACAAGTCAGTCACTTTGGCTGCCAAACCTGAAGATGCTGCATTGAGATGGAACATTGCAGATCTTGGTCTGAGTGCTGTTCAGTTGGATAATTTCTTGAACGGTGATGGTGCTAATGTGAAGTTGACTGCCACTCGTTATGATGCTGACACAGAAACTAAAAAAGTAGCTTATAACGCTGCCGTAACATTCTACAATGCTAAGGGTAAGGAGACTACTTACACTAGTGCTGACTCTAAATGGAATAATGGCGATGCAGTGACATTCGGATTTGATTTGGATGCTACAGCTGAAAGTGCGGCACTTATTGGTTATACAGTAGAAAAGTTCTTGCCGAAAGAATATGTATTGACATTGACTTCTACAAATGGTAATACTGTTATCTTCTCTGCAGAAGCTACATTGACTGTTTCTAATCCGACTACTGCTATTAAATTGAATCCTGCTTTCGTAGAAAATGGAATTCTGCAAATTACCGGTGGTAAGTCAATTGCTACTGATGATGAAGTGAATTATACATTAACCGAAGGTATCATTATCGATAAGACTTATATTACAGGTGATATTAGTTCGGTGACATTTAAAGATTTGGATAATGCTAATTATGTAGAAGAAGGTGGTAGTGATAACACTCATTTTGCATTCCCGAACTGGATTGAAACTTCTCCGAAATTGAAAGCTAATAAGTGGGATGATGATGAGGAAGTAACGGATGCCGAGCAGCAAATGTACAAAGTACGTAAGGTTCGTGCTACTTATCCATTGTTTGGTAATACCGATAATACCGTAGACTTTGATTTCGAAGTTATCGTTAAATCAGAAGTTTATAGCGAAGATGCTTCTAAGGCAATTGTTATGAATGAAGATAAATTGTCTGCTGTATATGGCGGTAAAGACAAGACTAATCAGATTGACATAACTAAAGCTATAAAGAGCAATGTATTTGTAGCGGGTTCTGATAAGGGTAAGACTTATAACTTGTTTGCTGTCAAAGGTGGCGACATTAAGGTTAATGGTTATCAATATGGTACTATTCCTTCAGTAGCCAGTGCAGATGGTAAACTTAAGTTTGCTGTTGATGCGAATGATATGATGATTGAAATTGCAGTTGCAGATATGAAAGCCTTCGGATTCAAGTCTGACGCAATCTTGAAAGCACAGCAAGGAACAGCTAAATATTATTTGTTGGCTGCAAATACAGCAGCCGACGGTGATGCAGATTCTAAAGAATATGTAGGTGTTAAAACTCTTGCTGAGATTTGGACTGATAACGATGATGTTTTGAACAAATATTATGTAAAAGCAGCTGACCATGACGATTATTATGTTCGTAAATATGAAGATAATGCACCTGTAAAAGTTGCGGATGATGATAAGGCTATTTATGACTTATTTACAACTTATGCAGGCAAGGTTAATTTTGCAGTAGTGAAAGACATAAAAGTTGGAGAAACAGCAGCTACAGAAGCCAATGCTAAGATTAAAGCAGTTTATTTGAAGGTGGTTGATCCTGAATATGCAAAAGTTCTGATTAAGGATGTAGAAAACTTTGATGGAACTCAAAATGTTAATGAGTTTGTAGGCAGTACAATTATTACAGCTGTTGATGAATTGTCAGAAGGCGTAACGGAATCTGCACCTGTTGAAATGCAACTTATTGTAGTAGATGCTTGGAATAAGACTATGACTGTTCCATTTACTATCACTTTGAAGACTAAGTAATTATTACAACCTGAACAATTTCAAGCCAGCCTTCTCTTTAGTGGGAGGCGGCTTCAAATTCTCAGTTGAGAATTATATCCCATTCAATCGGGAAGTGAATATCTCCGGTAACGGATTCTATTCACTTCCCGATTTTTTTATTGAACTTGATTGAAACGATTTTCTTGGTTCATGCACAAAAATCCTTGAGCGTAAGCGCACTCAATGGGCATCCTGTCACAATCCGGATGGAAAGGAAAGGCGGATATCTGGCATTCCATTAGCTAACACATAGAACTTAAGGGAAATCAAATTAGGTAAAAAGAGACTGTAATACAGATATACAAGCACTTTTTAAAATTGGTGGTCTCTTTTGCTGTCGTTAAATATCGCTTAATTTAATTCGTCCCAATTTTAATGAGATACTAATGAGAAATGGTAGAAAACAATTTTTTAGGAAACTTCTTTTATTTAGAAACCTTTATTCCATTTATCTGCCAATCTTTTTTAGCCGTTCCTTCTGTGAAATTAACTACTTTCGTTTCCAAAGGTAATGCTTCAAATATTAGGCTGACTTCTGCTTGTCCGCTTTCCGGTAAAAAGAAATGCTCGCCAGGAGTGATTCCTATAGCTCCTTTTAGAGTATATGATACCCCCTTTTCATCAACTAATTTAGCATTTGGACTTACTTGTATCCAATATTTAGGAGTATAATAAGCATTAAAGTGGACAATGGTAGCTGTATCAGTCAATTCTACCTGTTTTATCTCTAGAATATCAGTATTGGTTGAAGTTATAGACGGGTAATTTACGATTCTTGTGTTGCCACGTTGCATAATACTCATTTCGTGTTTGGGAGTATCCAAATATCTACGCATTTTAAATTTCAAACTGCCTTTGCCATATCCTGTCCACATTTGCATAATTTGCCCATTCGGAGAAATAAGCACATAATTAGGAATACCACGAACACCGTATTTAGCATATAATCCGGCTGTTTGTTTCAGATCACTTAAATTTGGCCAAGTCATTTCATGTTGTGTCGAAGCCTCCTTCCATCGGCTCTTGGTGTCAGAGCTAATACTAATAACAGTCAGTCGGTTTTTATATTGTTCTTGAATCTCTTTCATTTCTGGCAGTGCCATGATACAAGGGCCACAACCGCTACTCCAAAAATCAAGCAGCATATATTTTCCTTTAAAATCTTCCAAATGATAAATTTTCCCATTTAAATCGAATAGATCGGCATCTGCCATATCATCTCCTTCTTTAACTACTGTAGGAGGAAAGAGGTTTACAGTTATTGCCTGTCCTATCGTAGTGGCTTTTTGTTCTTCATTTAGTCTGTTATATAAAGCTAATGTTTCTTCTTTATAAGAGAATTTTGGATTATACTTAACAGACATACTTAATTTATTTAGCTTCTCCATCCATACACTAGAAATAGGAAGTTTTTGCATCAACTTTAATTCTCTATTGCTGATTATTGCCGATATGCTATCTTGTTTAGCTTCTAGTATTTTGCATTCGGTTTCTGAAGTACAGCTTTTTTCTTTAATTACCAACCGCTGGTACTCATCCCATAAATCGCGTGAATCCATAGTAAAATTATTGTATTCTTGCTGTTCTTTAACAGGACTATTAACCTCCCAAGTATAAATTAAAGTATTTGTACCTGTCACTTTTATTTTAGCATTTGGAGTTGCATAAATTTTCAGTGACATAGGAGGAAAACCTTCTTGACGAGTACACATAAGAGATAATATATCCAGACCACTTTCTCCTGCTTTCCGTTTGAAATAGAAAGTTCCGTTATGTATGCTATCCATAGCAACTGTACTTCCTACGTTCCCGTCAAGTAAAAATAGAGAAACAAGAGTTCCTTCTTTTACACCTTCCACTTTACCTTCAATCGTATATTCTTCTTGTGCTTGTGCAACAAGAGAGGCAAATAAAAGAAGGCTGCTAAATAGTAATTTTCTCATGATATTATTTTTTATTATAGATTAGTGTACAAGGTAGAGCTTTTCTTTATAGACTGCTTCAATCTTTATTATTCTTTAATATTTTTGCATATTATAGAGGATACAAAACGAGCTTTCGCTTGTCTAATATGCCTAGCATTCCACCACCCTATACACATTCCCCTTGGCAGTATGCACCCGCTCGCCCAACTGGGGCAGGATGCGGCTCAGGCTGTAGGCCGTCATGCCCCTCATGGCTGAGGGATGGGCGGACTTCATCCGCTCGAACAACTGGGTGGCGGAAAGGGTCAGCACCTCCTGCGGATGGTCCTCTTCCGTGGCAAAGCGGAAGCAGAGGCGGAACACCTCCTCTTCGGGTACATGCTTGTAGAACAGGGCGTTGTGTTGCTGTATGGCCTGCTCCTTCTCTTTATTGAACCAGCTGCGTTCGCCGGACAGAAGCTCCGCCTTGAGTTGGGCGTACAGTTGCTCATGCTCTATGGGGGTGGCGCAGTCAATGGCATGCTCCAGACTGACACAGAGGAAGCGTCGCGAGCCGGTGCGGTCCACCAGCAGGTCTTCCCGGTTGCTGGTGCCGATAAACGAGGCGATGCGGGGAAGTGCCGAAGCACTGCGTTTGTAGGCCTTGCGGATGTTCAGCGCGGAAGCCTGCATCAGATTCTTCAGCAGGGGCATTTTGGACGCACCCAACTTGTCGAATTCATCCAGATTAATCAGGCCGTAGGCAGCTAACCTGG